>BNJV01002330.1_pt1 | contig 165750 bp, 235 predicted proteins | sample 8540591 | NCBI WGS metagenome assembly BNJV01 (sample SAMD00202457, study PRJDB9452) | human saliva metagenome | host: Homo sapiens
CTAACGGGTTATGCACAGAACTTTTTGATTATCTTGCAAAGGAGGCGACTGCAGCAGCTATTGGTGAACCTGTGGTAAAACAAAAATCAGAAGAAAAAGCGCATGCAGAAATATTAGCTGAAGCACAAGCCATTAAAGAAAAGCTGGAAGCAGAAAGTACAATTGTTGAATTTACTGAAAAGTTAGGCCAGATGGACGTACTTTTGGTTCTATTACCAGTATTGCTGAAGAATTACAAAAGCAATTTGGAATTAAGATTGATAAACGATTGATTCAAGTCAAATGAGTCTGTTCTGTTGGCTTGTTTGATTGATGTGCCATGAAAATTTTATCAAGATGTGACTAGCGTTATCAATTTACGTGTAAAAGAAGGCTAATGATGATAAGAGAGGAGGTCTTATGGCAGATATTGATGAATTGCGAGCGCAACCACAAGATATTTTGGCAGAACAATCTGTTTTAGGTGCGATTTTTATTGATGAGAGTAAGCTAGTGTTTTGTTCGTGAATATATCGAGCCAAGCGACTTCTTTAAATATGCTAATCGCTTAATTTTTAAAAGCGATGATTGATTTGGCAGATCGAGGTGATGCCATTGATGCAACGACTGTTCGTAATATTTTTGGACAGTCAGGGTGATTTGCAAAACATTGCGGTGTTTAGTCTTACTTGGTTGAAGTGGTAAATTCAGTGCCGACTTCGCCAATGCGAGTATTATGCTAAATTGTAGCAGAAAAAGGCTGTCTTGCGGCGGTTGATTTCTCGCTTGACATGACTCTATCAACTCTAGCTATGATGGTGCTAGTCCTGCAGATGAAATCATTGCTGGCGGAAAAAGCGTTAATTGATGTTAGTGAAAATGCTAGTCGAAGTGGCTTTTGAAAAATATTAAAGAGATTTTGAATCTCAATTTTGGCAGCTTGGAAATGCGGTCTCAGCAGACGTCTGATATTACAGGGATTGCAACAGGGTTACCGAGATTTGGATCACATGACTACGGGCTTTGCATGAAGAAGAGTTAATCATTGTGGCAGCTCGCCTGCAGTTGGTAAGACTGTTTTTGCCCTTAATATTGCACAAAAATATTGAACAAAGCTAGATAAGACAGCTATATTTTTCTTTGGAAATGGGGCTGAGAGCTTGGTAGATCGAATGTTGGCAGCAGAGGGTTTGATTGATGCATTCAATCCGAACAGGGACAATTAACGGAGGAGAATGGAAAGTATGCATTGCGCAAGGAAATCTGAAGCCAGTATTTACTATTGACGATAACCCAGGAATTTCGAATCACGAGATTCGTTCACGTGCTCGAAAATTAGCAAACAAAGAAACGGAAATCTTGGCTTTGATCTTTAATTGACTACTTGCAGTTGATTACAGGAACTGGTCGGGAAAAATCGCCAGCAGGAGGTTTCTGAAATTTCTCGTCAATTAAAAGATTTTTAGCAAAAGAGCTGAAAGTGCCGGTTATTGCATTGAGCCACTGTCACGTAGTGTGGAGCAACGCCAAGACAAACGGCCTGTTTTATCAGAGATTCGTGAGTCAGTTCAATTGAGCAGGATGCAGATATTGTTGCATTTTTATATCGAGAGATGACTACTATGAACGTGCGGTGAAGAAGCTGAAGGACTTCCAAACAACAAGGTTGAAGTGATTATCGAAAAGAACCGTAGCGGTGCACGTGGTACGGTAGAATTGATTTTTCCAAAAAGAGTACAATAAGTTTTCAAGTATTTCAAGAGAGAGGAATAGACAATGAGTGATGCATTTACAGATGTTGCAAAATGAGAAAAATTAAAGAAGAAATCAAAGCTCATGAGGGCAAAAATGGTGGAAAATGACTCTTGAAAACGGTCGTAAACGTCAAAATAAGCAAGGGCGCTTGATTGAAGTTTATCCTTCTTGTTTATCGTTGAATATACAAGCAATGTAGTCAACGTGGAGATTGAAAATACTTACATCGAATCTTATACTTATTCGGGATATTTTTAACAGAGAAAACTTGATTCGGTATTTAGATTAAGATAAATTTGTTTTAATGTGATGTGGTTGAGTGCAGAAAATGATTAAAAATCTAATGATTTTTGGCAATGTTTTAATTGCGAATGGAACCCCATCAGATTTTAGCTGCTTTTCGTAGAGAGATGAAGATCGTAGCGTGTCAAAAGCGGCTGTTTTTGACTCTCGGGAATTTGGGCTCAGACGGATATTGGAGAATTAAGCTTGAAACAAGCCATTCGGAAAAGCTCAAAATTGCTAGATGGTTCGTATGTCTGCTACTGTTGAAGCCAGCTTTTTACCGTTGGTATGAGGCAATAGATAGCTATTATCAGCAACGAAGAGAAAATTTTGAATGGGCTCAGCTGGGATATAGCATTTATATCTATCTACCAGTGAGATCTTTTTATGCGGTTGAAAATGCCGGGTTTTATGTACCAATGACGAAAAGTGTTGACTGGTAAAATCCTTTTTCTTACGAAGTAGAGTGGTGCAAAAAGCCAGATAAAAGTATATCTATCAAAAGATTACTAACCTCAGTATACGCATTGCAAGCTAGTCAATGTGTGTTTATAGATGATCTACGAGTTAATCTAGACGCTCGCTAAAAGTCTGGGGTTTGAAACTATTTTTAGCAACATCTGAACAACAAAATATAATTGCGATAGAGGAATTATTGAAAAAGAAAGGTTATCTTCCATAGAAAGAAATAATCTGGTAAAATCACGTCTTTACTGAGATAGATTTTTGATATAATGGCTTTTGTGTGAAATAGCAGCAGGAGAGCATGAAGCTCGTCAACAGAACATTAGCTATAAAAGTAGCCTTGGCTGTTTAGGCGAAAATGTTCTGCACGAATCAGGAGCTTTCTAAGTGACTATTTCCTCAAATTATTATTTTTACAGGAGGACATGTTTATGTCACGTTATACAGGACCATCTTGGAAACAAGCTCGTCGTTTGGGTCTTTCACTTACAGGTACAGGTAAAGAATTGGCACGTCAACTACGTACCAGGTCAACATGGACCAAAACAACCGTAGTAAATTGTCAGAATACGGTTTGCAATTGGCTGAGAAAACAAAAACTTCGTTTCACTTACGGTGTAGGTGAAAAACAATTCTGTAACTTGTTCGTACAAGCAACTAAAATCAAAAGGCGGAATCCTTGGTTTCAACTTCGTGCTTCTTTTGGAACGTCGTTTGGATAATGTTGTTTATCGTCTTGGTCTTGCAACAACTCGTCGTCAAGCTCGTCAATTCGTAAACCACGGTCATGATCTTCTTGATGGAAAAACGCGTGTAGATATCCCAGCATACCGCGTATCTCCAGGTCAAGTGATTTCTAGTTCGTGAAAAAGTCACTAAAAGTACCTGCAATCCTTGAAGCAGTTGAAGCTAACTCTTGGACGTCCAGCATTCGTATCGTTTGACGCTGAAAAATTAGAAGGTTCATTGACTCGCCTTCAGAACGCGACGAAATCAACCCAGAAATCAACGAAGGCGCATGTCGTTGAATACTACAACAAAACAACTTTGGGTTAAGACTTATCAAGTTGGGAACCTTCCAACTTCTATGACTCATTGAAAAGATCAAAAAGAGAAAACGAATTTGTTTTCTCTTTCTAGTTTTAAAAGTGATGAGCATGTCCTAAAGTTTTCACATTTTAACACTGAATGACTTTATTCGAGTAGCAAAATAGAATTATTTTCTAATCCAACATTTTTAAAAAGAAAATCTGCCATTTTGTTCAGGGCTTTCTCCCTCTAGCAAATCCACACTTTGGCAACACCAAAAAGGCGTTTGTGATAAACATGGCTGTATTCTTTCTCCACTTGACTTAGTAGTTTTACTGAAAGTGATCTTGTAGGTCTTCAGCCAGCATGATTTTGGAATTTATGGCGTAAAATGTTTGAATGTTCCGTTTTCTGTTAATAAAACAGAAAGGAGGGATTCGCGTGAGAAAAATCAAAAACTTAGAATCGCGCTACGCTTGTCTTGAGCATACGCTCAAAAATGTATTCTAACTTATGGAAAAAGTTTCTGTTGATAATGCTCAATCATATCATATTTATCTTTGTAGTGTGTATAAAACTGCTGCGACTGATACCAGCCGCTTTTTGTCAACTTGACAGTGCTAATCTGATCGAATGATTCGTGCTTGAGCTAGATCGACCATCGCATTTTCAATAATCATTTTTGTTTTTGGCGCTTGTTACTTTCTGCCATATTAGTTTTCTCTCTTTTGAACAAATTTTATACAATGTGTCTAAAACTGACTCTCTTGTGATGTAGAAACTGTATAATCTATTATATCAAAATATTTAGACAATGTGTATAAAAATATTTCAAAAATTAAAATTTTTATAGAGTGTCTAAGATAGAGGAGAAAAATGTTCAGAGAATGGAAAGAAATTTTCAAAAACCAATCTTTATTGTTGTCATGATTGGTGTTTCCTTGATTCCTGCTCTTATAATGTTATGAGTTCAATGTGGAACTCTTTATGGAAAAGTATCGGAATTACCAGTAGCGGTGGTGAATAAAGATCAACATGCAAGATTTAACAGTAACACATTGTCTGTTGGGGATGATATGGTGAAAAGCTCAAAAGAATGATGTTAGATTTTCATTTTGTATCTGAAGCAAAGGCTAAAGAAGAGGTTTGAGAAGGGTGATTATTATATGATTATCACGCTTCCAAGTGATTTATCCCAAAAAGGCAGCTCAGTATTCTGATAATAAGCCACAAAAGATGCAGATTGATTATCAAACATCTAGCGGACGTAGCTTTATTGCCAGCAAGATGAGTGATTCGGCTATGACTCGGCTTCAACAAACTGTCGCTAACAATGTGACCAATACGTATACGACTTCTCTTTCAAGAATATGAATAATTTAAGGAAAGGGATGGAGCAGCAGCTGGCAGCAGTCGTCTCACTTCTGGTGGTCAACAATTAAAAGACGGTAGTCAAACATTGATCAGATAATTTGCATACCTTGTCTAGCTCTAGCATGACGTTTGCAGATGGTGCTAATACGTGACGACAGGCTTGAAGTTATAGCTTGCGTGCATGCAGCTCAGATGGGATTGCACGCTATCTCGCAAAACTATCTTCCTATACGTCAGGCGTCGGTCAATTAGCTTCTGGTTCAACCACATTATCAAAAGGGATTGACGGGCTATCAAATGCTGTTGGTCAGTTGGCGGACGGTTCAGAACGATTGTCAGATGGCTTTAATGACTATACTAATGGTGTGGCAAATCTTGCAGGTGGTGCCAATCAATTAAATGATCAATCACAAAAACTTATTGGCAGGGGTCAATCAATTAACTGCTTCTAATGAAGAAATTCAAAAATTATCAAGCGGTGCGCATCAATTAGCTGCTACGGGTCTGGATGACTTTTGATGGCGACTGTTAAACAATCTGGCATGACAGCTGAGCAAGTTCAAAAACTACAAGGACACAGGCTTTTAACAACCGTTCAAAAGGACTCTTTTCAATGGAGTTGATCTGTCAATGGCGAAAACGGCCATGATGACTGCTTTGAATGATATGGAGACAGCTGCGAATACACTGCTAATAGTGCGACGACAGATAAGGCTACGATTACAAATAACGTAGCTGCTACAGCAGCTTATCCAAAATTGGTGCTGGTGAGCAGCGAAATCAATGCCGCTACTTCACAAGCTCCAAGTCAAAAACCGCTACGACTGCGACAAATATGTTGACAACGATTCAAACGCTCAAGACCACAAGTAACAAACTTGCCAAATCAATCCTCCAATCAAGGCATCGCTGTCATCGAGCAAGCCAAAGGTGCACTTTCAAGTTCTCCAAACGAACACACAAGAATCTCAAGAAAGCATTCTTGCGGCATTACAACAATCGACTACGGGTGCTAGTCAAGTGGCAGCAGGTAGTTGACCAATTGCAAACGAGCTTAGCAACAGGCGCTGGTCGATTTGTGAAAGGTGTGACAGACTATACCAATGGAGTCGCTCAGATCGCGGTAGGAGCTAACACCTATCTCAGTCATAGCGAGCAACTGACAATCAGCATGGCAAAATTGTTCAGGTTCTAGTCTTTGCTAGTAAAAACAGTCAACTGGACATCTGGAAATGGCAAAGGTTTTGCTCGAGCCAATCAATTAGCTGGTAATAATGGTCAAATTGATGCGGCTCGGCAAAATTCGCAGACGGAGCCAATCAATTAGTGAGCAATTCTGAGGCACTCAGTGTCAGGGAGCAGGCAAAGCTGTCTGATGGTGCTGGTAAAGATAGCAGATGGTTCTACGAAGCTGGCGGATGGTAGTTCAACTGATGACGTCTAATTTGGGAAGGCTTGTGTCGGGTGTGGACACCTTGACAGCAGGTTTGACAGATGCCAAAAATCAATTATCTATGGTGACAACCAATAACGCCAATGCTAAAGATCTCGCAAATCCATTGACAACGAAGAAAATAGATAAAGACCATGTTGGTAAAAATGGTATCTGTGTATGGTCCATACATGATTTCTGTGGCACTTTTTGTAGCAGCGATTTCAACCAATATCATTTTTAACACGTTGCCTTCTGGTAAGAAACCTGAGACACGTATGGAATGGCTGAAAGCACGTATTCAGGTCAATGGCGTTATTTCTCTCTTGGCAGGTTTATTGGTGTATGGTGGAGTACACATGATTGACTGATGCCAATCATGAATGGGCGACGCTTGGAATCATTCTTTGACTGCATGTGCTTTCATGGCAGTGGTGACAGCTCTGGTAACTGGGACACCAAGCTTGGTGCTTTCACTTTCCTTGATTTTGTTATTGCTGCAACTCAGCCTCTAGTGCAGGGACTTACCCATCTCCAGTTGACGGACAAGATTTTCCAAAGATATCAACTTGGTTGCCAATGAGTTACTCTGTTTCGGCTTTTGCGTCAAACAATTTCGATAACAGGGCAAGTCGGTGGGCAAGTTGCCTTCACGACAGCTGTTCTGCTTGCTCTGTCGGTCTTGGTTTGCTTAGTCTACAACCTGAATAAAAGACTTGTTTAACTAAAAGCTCTTGTATCTTGAATACAGGAGCTTAGATTAAACCAAAGTGAGCAAGGGCGTGTGAATGCCATTTTCATCATTAGAGCGCGTGATGAAAGTGGCTGCTTCTTTGACGGTTGCTTGCTGTCCATTGCAATGAATAATCCACTCTTTCAAACATTGATAGGTCATTGAGCCCGTCTCCGAATGCGTAAGTTGGTGCTTCGTCTGCTAATAAGGTCAGTCAGTTGCTGAATCCCAGAGCCTTTTATTAGCAACCGTGCGGCGTGATGTCTATTGAGTATGCTGTTTACGGAAAAGTGGGTTCAGGGACTTCTGTTTGATACTGGGTGTCTTTTTCTGGCTCTTCACTCAAAATGAGCAACATCTGACAAGGCTGGTTTTGGTAAATGGTCGGTCCAACTCGGGGCAGGTCTTGATGGAAATAACGGAAATTCTGCTGAACAGTTGAACTGAGTGCTGTCACACGCATTTCTCCTTGTGAATACCGATGCTGTGCTTATTTTCTTTTGCCAATTGCAGGAGTTTGAGAATGCTAGTTTTGTGCAATCCGTCCTTCAAACAGGAATTGCTTTCTCAGAAGAATTTCCATTCCGTTTAGCAAAATGGCAGAATGAATCAGCGTCTTCGAAACGTTCCCATTTCTCCGCGGCCACGTCCGGTACAGATATGAATGAAAGCCATTGGCTCGTAGTTGAGCAATGGCTCTTTTATTTTCTATCGGAACTTGTCCCTGACTATTTACTAAAGTACCATCAATATCAAAAAATACAAATCCGTTGTAAGTCATTTACTTCTCCGTTTCTATTGAAGGTGCTGAAGTTCCACGTGAAACATGAGAGAAATGGGAAGTACGATGCTGTGACTTCTTCTTTCGGTTTTCGAGCAAGGTCGTTTCTTCTGCTCAGCTCAAGCAACTGGGCCCCCTTTCTGGATGGACGTCGTCTCTTGGCAAATACCCAGGCGAACCTGAGCAAAGCCGAGTTTGTCATATCGTTTTGTTTGCTTGGCGAGCGGTAAGATCATCTCGGTGATACGCTGGCAATCGTCAAGGCGGTTATTGAGAAAATAAACGGTGGAAAGATTGAATAAAAATAGAGAGCTTGAGTTCCTTTGATGTTTTTACAATCATATGCATGTTTTCAAGACTGGTGAGACTCCGGTAACTTCTGAATGGTTTCAATTGGAAAGAAGAAGAGAATAACACTCTAACAGACTGAAAAGTCACTTTCGTACCCAGGACATCTCGCTTTTTCTAAGACTGTCCAAATTTGCTCTCCAATTGTTGCTTTTATCGCTAAAGTTATGTTTCCTGCATGCCGCAATAATATTGATTGTGGAGAATATTTTGGATTGGCAAATCATGTTTGACTTTTTAAGATGTTCTTGTCTAAAGTGAGCAGTGCTTAGTTCTATATTATTAACAATAGATAAGTGGTTTGACATTTGATTGATAATCCTGTCTTGTCCGCGGTTTATAATGATCACAAATATTCAAATTCTCCCAAAAACTCATGTCAATCTGGTGGAGCAGAAATTCATGGTTTCATAGCTAGGAAACGGATTGGTTGCTTTTCAAACTTGAAAGATTGGAGCGAGAAACTCAATCTCACAAATCTCTTGCTGGGTGATTCCTTTCGCTTTTCGAATCGTCTTGTAAAGCTGTGCCAATATCCCAACGCATGAGGCGACTCCTTGTGTGAAATACGAAATGTGAAAATAGTTTCGGGCATTTGTCGAATGCCTTTTCATCATATTATATCATATAGATGAGGAGAAAAGTGATGAAGATATCTTTTTATTTGTTCTTTGCAATAATGGTAGCTGTATCTTTAGCTCCATGGCTTCCGACCCAGTTAATGTAAGGATATTTATATTTTGAAAAGATAGAGTGAAAACAATGCACTATAAGTGTTGACGTAATTAGTATTGTAAAATATTTGTCTTTATATATAGCATATACTATAGAAAAATTATATAAAATTTTCTGCTGATTGTGCTAGCTGATGATTTGAGCGTAGATAGTTATACCGTCTCAACTTCGTATTTATGCGAATAGTATGAAGAAAAGATTGTCGTCCGACTCAGGGTATGTGGAGATATGAACAAGAATAGCTTTGCCTGAGTTTTGTTTGAAAAGATGGAGCGTGGCTACTCTGTACACCAGCGCAAAGAGAATTGTTTATGGGCTGGGCTGGGCGATTAGCGCTTTCAACCATGGTATTCTCTGTCATGGCGTATGACCAGTAGTATATCAATAGTTAAAGGCATAGCGAAATAGACTTACTCAGTGCAGTAAAATAATGAAGAAAATATGCTCTTTTGACAGACTTTGCATAGATCATTTGCTGATTTTATACAATTGTATTGATACTGTATACTTTCTCACATGATGATGATGGGTGATATTCTATTTTTGGAGCATATAATTCGCTTTTAACGAATAATAATGATCCCAAAGATTAAGAATAGAAATGTCATGCATGAGTCTACTTCATTATTATTTTGCAACACCTCTTTTCCTCTGCATGCAACCTCTCTCACCGCGTCAAGCTTTCAGAGTGGTGTAAAGCTCAGATTTCACAAGTAGGTGCGCGACACGATTTCAAAATTGACAAAATTATGCACTGAAATTGTATAAGAGCTTTCAAGACTGTAGAAAATGAACGATGATCAAAGAAATTTGCTCTATTTTGGGTCGAGACGCCCGTTTTGAAAGTTTCTTCGGTCTTGAAAGAAACATCAGACTTGTATCATACGTTTTAAAATTTATTACTTAGATAGAAGATTCTCCATGGCAGTTCTCAAAAAAGAAAAGCTATGGACAAAATATAATGACTGGTACAACCTACCTGATTTATTTAAGACAATGGTTTTGAGTCTTGAATGAAGAAACGGACGACTTTACCAGAATGGTTTGCATCTAATGAAATATTGAGCCAAAAACACTCCTCTTCCAGAAAATTTCATAATTTCAGTGTCAGCTTATACTAGATGATGATGCAGTTCGAGGGTCGGACGCCTTGCCAACAGTTGGCGGATTGTGGTGATTTTGCAAGTCAAAGACGATAGCTTTGTGCGCGATCTTCCTTTCCGTGCTCAATCAGCCGCAAACACTAGGCAGATATCCTCGCCGTCGCAAGGGCAAAGAGCCTAAAGCAGCGAGAAAAAGTAGGCAGAAATCAACTCTCCTTCATCTGTCTGCAAGTTTTTCTGTCAGATGGTAGGTTAAAGACGAAAGAGGAAGAGCAGAAATTAGAAAGTGTGATGGGATGATACGATTTCATTTTAATAACAATTTGGTTTCGATGGCGATTTTATCTGTTGAGCATGATGATATTCTTTCTCAAAGTCGATGTATGCGAAATGGCTCAATGTGATTTATCGCTGTACTGGGAATATTGTTTACAGATCTTTGGCCAAGTGTTCTCGCAGCGATCTTATCCAGTGGCTATCATTTTAACTGGGAATTTTAGTAATGATATTTCCTATATGATGTGTACTTTCTTCGGTCCAATACGGTGATACTGTTGGTATTGGTTTTGCTGATAGCAATATATCTCGTTATTTGTACTTTTCTTTATCAAAGAGAGTAAAGGTGAAGAATCAGATTGGGACAACTTCTAGTTTTCTATTTCATTCTACAGACATCTATTAAACGCCTCCAGAAAAATGGGGTGTTTTGTTTTCTTTAAGTTTTTCTTTAGCTTTCTTTTGAGGATTTGCCCGTAAACTACGTAGATAAAGAACGACAAAGGAGAAACAATCTCATGGCTAAAAACATTTAAAGATAAATTTCAACGGATAGAAACCAAGTATGTCATCTCAAAGGAAACGTTGGCAGATTTGCTAAAGGAGTTTGAAAGCGTATATGGCAGAAGACGAGCATGCCTATTCAACGATTGGCAATCTCTACTATGATACGCCGACCTATCAGATGATTCGAGTCTTTGGAAAAGCCTTATTTCAAGGGAGAAATTGCGCGTGCGGACTTATGATGCTAGCCCTCAGGCTGATAGTCAAGTCTTTTTGGAAATCAAGAGTGCGTAAGGTTGTGTATAAACGTCGGATTTCGACTGAGTTGTTGACAGCAGAGCAATACCTCGCGGGGGAATCTCAGCTTGAGGATTCACAGATTAAGAAAGAAATCGAATGGCTCTGCAAGCGGTATGGAGGTGTGCAGCCCATGATGTATATCTACTACAACCGCTACTCTTTAAAAGGTTTAGAAGATTCAAATGTGCGGATTACCATCGATTATGATGTCGCTTATCGAACGAAAAATTTGAGTTTGTTAGCAGGAAAAGATGGCAGAACCTGCTACCCTGACAACCATGTTATCATGGAAATTAGGTACCTGGATCGTATCCACTCTGGCTGGCAGAAATTTTGGACTGCTACCACGTTTTTCCAAAATCTTTCTCAAAATATGGAGTCGCCTACAAGAAAACAACAGACTATAAAGGAGTAATCAGACATGTTCGATCAGTTATTTAATGACGTTTTTACAGGAACAACAATCAATCCAGCCAGTATGTTTTGGTGCGATTGGTATCGCCCTTGTGCTGGGACTGATATTAGCTAAGGTTTATCAGTACAAAACCATTTACAGCAAGATCCTTTATGATGACTTTGGTTATGCTGCGACTTTGATTGCTATTGTCATTTTCTTTAGTCAATGGCAGTCTGGGAGCAGGGGTTGCGGTATGGGAGCTTTCAGCTTGATTCGCTTTCGTTCAGCACCAGGTGGTGCTAAGGAATTGCTCGCAATTTTTCTTGCTGATGACGATTGGGATTGCTGTCGGCATGGGCTATCTCTGCCAGCGTCTTTACAATCATTAGTCGGTGGTTATGTTGTTGCTGGAAACGGTGAATTTTGGGCAGATGGAAGCATTCTATGCGCCAGTGACTGTTGTCATTCCAGAAAGTTTGGATTATGAAACTGTCTTTGATGACATCTTTCAAAAAGCAACCAATTATATCGAATTAGCAAATGTCAAAACGTCTGATATGGGAAGTTTGTTTAAAATTAAGTATATTGTCCAATTAAATGGTACAATGACAGAGAAAGAGTTAATGGATGCTTTGCGGACGCGAAATGGGAATTTAGAGATTGCCATTAGCCGCTATGTCACAAAGAAAATGAACTATAAAAGGAGGATAGCCATGAGGAAGATCAACCTCAAAACGAAAAACAGTTCAAACGTTTGATTCCGCTTGTCCTATTGACAGTTGCTTTGGGAGCATGTGGTGCGAAAAACGGTAGTTCAACCAGTACCAATTCCTCTAGCACAAGTAAGGTAACGACCGTTAAATCTGTCCAGTATTTTAGCAAGCGTGACCAAGATGCTTCTTATGATGAATCAAAAAGCAACTGAGATTAGTCTCAAATGGTTCATCTGCTAAGGCTTCTGGTTCCGGTGCGGAAGTGTCGGGATCTACGGTGACAATTACTAAAAGCTGGGACATATATCTTGTCTGGTTCTAAAGTGAAAAACGTTCAAATCATTGTGAAAGCTAAGAAAAAGATAAAGGTTCAGCTAGTTCTCGAATGGTGTCAGGATGACTGGAACAGATGCTGCAATTGTCGTAGAAAATGCAGATAAGACTTTTATCACCCCTGCAAAAGGTAGCAAGAATACGATTTCGGATTCTGCCCATCACAAGAATACAAAAGTATGATGCTGCAATTTACAGTAAAGATGATCTCACTTTCAATGGTTCTGGCAGTTTGACGGTAGAAGGCAGTATGGAATGCTATTGAGTCTCAATGATGATTTGCGTATTTCAGGCGGAACTTATACGATTAAAGGTTATAAAAACGCCCTTTCAGCTAATGACGCAATCAATATCAAAAGACGCAACAATGAATTTGACTCGCTACTGATGACGCAATTCATGCAGACAATGATAAAAGCATATGTCCTCGGATTTCTATATCCCATTCTGGCAAGATGACCATTCACGCTGCCATTGATGGTATCTAACATGTTTTACTGCTCTTGTTGACGGTGGTACGATTAAGGTAGAAAAGAGTGAGGAAGCACTGTGAAGGCAGACTGTGACCATTAATGGTGGAATTTGGATTTGACAGCTAATAATGATGGTATCAATGCTGCAGACGGCAGTAGTAGTAAAAGACTCCGGGGCAAGCTACTGCTGGTGTCAGCCTGGACAATCACCGGTGGTAAGATAAAAAGATTAATGCACAAGGTGACGGTTTGGATTCTAATGGGGTTTGACCATTTCAGGTGGGGAAGTTTATGTGGACGGTCCCTAGTAAATGGTGGCAATGGTGCTCTTGACTATGATGGCATGGCACCATTACTGGTGACACGCGTTGTAATGGTTGGTAACAATGGCATGGCAATGGGCTGGCTCAAACTCTAAAAGCAGGGCCTCTATCCTTACAAATGTATCTGGGAATGCTGGTGCTAGGTGACGATTCTGATTCGTCAGAAAAGAAATCCTCAGCTACACCGCTGCTAAAGAAATTTCCAATCTGTTCTGGCGAGGCTCAGCTGCTATTAAAGACGGTAAGCTACACCATTACAGTCAATGGACAATCCACGACTGCAATAGCTAGCCTAACTTCTCAAAATGCAAATGGGATGGGCGGAGGTCGGAATAGCATGAAAAGAGGCTGAGGGAGCCCCAACCTCTTTCGTTTGACCTTCACAATAAAAACTAATCGCTACAATTTAAGAATAACACTAAGGAACTGCTTAAACAATTCCCCTTCCTTGAGGCTCAATATAGCACAATAGCAAAACAAGTCTATTTTTGAAGGAAAATATGTGCCATAATAAAATTGTGACATTAAAACTAGAGTTTCTTGCTCTAGCTTTTTATGATTACTAATTCTTCAAAAATATCTCCTATTTCTGTCAAATTATCAACAGTCCAATCTGGAGTTTCTGCTGAGGTTAGTTTGAGTCAAGCGACTAAAACCCTGCCGGATCCAAATAGTTCGCATACCAAGTTGTTTAGCTGGAAGAATATCGTTCTAAACGGTCGCCAATCATCACAGCATGTTCAGCTAAAGCGGTTTGCTTGTTGGAGATCCAGCTTAAAAATGGCTAGATTAGGTTTAGAATAACATCGGCAGAAGAAATAATGAGGATCTATGTAAGAATCAATACCAAAGTTTCTCAATCTTGCCCGTAGTAGATTCGGTAATTGATTAACGGATACCAATCTTGTAGTGTGGTGAAGAGTTTTCAGCATTCTTACAATCAGATAAAGCACCTCTAAATCGAATTCCAAGCTGGAAGTTTCAGACCACTAATATTTCAAGCTACATCGCCTCCATAAAATAGTGGATCTTGAGTTTGATAAATGCTGCATAAGAAATATTAGTATGCAGGCCTGTTTAATCCGCTCTTGATAGGCTTTTTCTTCATTTACCAAAGTTGAGCCAACATCAAAAGAATAACCAATCAATCTGTTTCATGTTAAACCTCTAATAAAGATTGATGTCTCCGCTGACAGCTTGGATAGCAAGAGAATCTGTAGAAGTTGATATTCTACTGACGGATTGTGTTGCCAACAATTTGGTGGCTTGGCTGGAGCCGCTCAGAAATAGAAATATCTCCATGTACTGTTTTCAATGTCATTAGCTAAAATCATGGTGCAACAAATGAAGCGTAACATCTCCTTGCTTTGTTTGAATAGAGGTTTTGCCAGCAATTTTTCAAAGAATGCGTGTCGAGATCACCTGATACAAAAAGTAATTTTACAATCTGTTAATTTGGCATGTGCCAGATGGATATCGCCACTAGTATAGGTCACATCGGTCTGTTGTAATTGACAATGCCGCATGGATAGATCACCACTTGCAAGTTCAATCGTTCCTTCTTGCGTTTGCAGTTGAGAGATATTGACGTCTCCCGAAGAAGATTGGCATGAGAAAGATTGGAGAAGAGTTCCACTTGGGATTTGAATGCAAACTAGATGACGATCCAGACCATTTTTCATAACATGAATAATCCAGTTCAAACCACTAGAGTTTGCTGCTCCTTTTTCTGTAATATACCATTTTTGTCACGAACAATCGAGCTTCACTGGTTGCTGCTCTTTCCGTTGTAGTATTTGATATGAAAGCATCAGTTGAAGGCTCAATTTGAATATCTTTAGTACTCATATCAATATGCAATTCAGAGACGGTTGAGTAATCTTCAAAGATATAAGTGTCACTAGCATATTGTGAAGGATGAATATTCGGAGATGGTTGTTTTGCTGCACTATCAGAATTTATCTCTTCCGTCGAATGTACTGAAAGCGAGCGAATAATCTCTTCTGCTGCGTCTCTAGGATCTCCTAACTCTTTAATAACTAGTGCTTCATTTTTCAGATCCAGCGTCTTCAAAGTATTCCGTAAAATAATCCATCGCTTCTTTATAGTCTGCCTCAGGTAATGTTTTTAAGTATTTCTCTAATGCGGCTAAATAATCAGTTCTTGTCATGACGAACGCTCCCTTCTATAATACCGTTGACTGTCGCTGTATACACTTTCCACTCCTCCTTAAGGGTACTTAATTGCTCCCCGTCCATTGGAGTAAAGAGTAATACTTTCGTTTTCGACCCTTGATATTCTTGAGAATAAGTTATTAAGTAACGATTCTTTCTAACTTTTTAAAATAGGATATAGGTTGATTCCTTGATATGGCAATCAATTTAATCGTTTGGCTAATCTCGCAGCCATAGGAATCTCACTTTCCAAAATCGCTAGAATGAGAAAGTTCAATCAGAGTAGAAGATGTTGGAAAATACATGAGTCACCTCCTATGTATAATATTTTTATATATAATTTTTCATACATAGTATAGTGCCTTTCACTTTCAAAGTCAAGAAAAATATATAAAATTTTTATATATTTTTAAAATGTAAGTCTAAAAACCATTTTCTTTTCTAGTTTTTGAGACAGCACATCTGTGATTTCCCTAGGTTTGTTGTAAATAAACCTTAATTCTAACAATTCATTAATTAACGAATGTTTTGTATTGAAAAATTGCGCTAGAAAATGGTAAAAATATACTAAGTCTATCTTAGAAGTAAGACAAAAGTGATGAATATAATGAAAACATAGTAATTTTTAAATGGGCAGACGCTACTTTATTTTGTGATATTTTTAGCCTTGCTTTATTTCTTTAATTATCTTGGCCAAGGTCAAGGTGGTTTATCTACAATGAATTTTGGGAGCAGATTGCTGACCAATTCAGTAATTAATGATATGATTGAAACTGATTGAGTATTTTGCTCCAGTCTCAACCAGATTTTCAATTTACAATGTCCTTGGAGAAGTTCACTTATCATGATTTGAAAGTGGACTCAGATTCCTTGCTGCAAAGATTGATAGCCTTGCGCTTCCTGAGAAATCACCAGTAGTAGTTTTTGGTGAGCAAGAATACGATATGTTGGCGACTTTGTAGCCTTAACGAGAGTCGAGGTCATGCCTATATCCCGATTGATAGTCATTCCGCCCTTGAACGTGTGACAGCAATTGTGAGTAGCACAGCCTAGTCTCATCATTGCAATCAATGAATTCCCACTGAAAGATAAATCGATACCAATTCTTGATTTAGCAACAGTTCAAGCAGCTTTTGCGAGAAAAAGTCTTACCAGCTTACACATTCTGTTAGGGGATGATAATTACTATATCATCTTCACTTCAGGAACGACTGGAAAGCCAGGGTGTGCAAATCTCGCACGATAATTTGCTCAGTTTCACTAACTGGATGATTACAGATAAAGGAATTTGCGACTCCCAGAGCAGCCACAAATGCTGGCACAGCCACCGTATTCTTTTGATTTATCGGTTATGTATTGGGCGCCAACCTTAGCACTTCAGGCACACTTTTTGCGGTTCCGTCTGCCATTACGCAAGATTTCAAAGCAGTTATTTGAAACTATCTCTGAATTTGCCGATTGCCATTTTGGACATCAACACCGTCTTTTGCAGATATGGCGATGTTATCGGAAGATTTCAACGCTGAAAAATGCCAAGCATTACGCATTTCTACTGACGGGGAAGAATTGACGGTTAAAACAGCACAAAATTGCGTGACCGTTTCCCAAATGCGCGTATTATCAATGCTTACGGTCCGACGAAGCAACGGTGGCTTTATCTGCCGTTGCCATAACAGACGATATGCTAGCAAACATGAAACGCTTGCCGATTGGTTATACTAAACTAGATTCACCAACCTTTGTTATTGACGAAGATGGAAACAAGTTACCAAACGGTGAGCAAGGTGAAAATTATCGTTTCTGGACCCGCTGTGTCAAAAAGGCTATATGAACAATCCAGAAAAACAGCTGAAGCATTCTTTGAATTTGAAAGGGCTACCAGCCTATCATACAGGAGATGTTGGCACCATGACTGATGAAGGTTTACTTCTTTACGGTGGTCGCATGGACTTCCAAATTAAGTTTAATGGTTTTCCGCATTGAGCTGGAAGATGTCTCACAAAATCTGAACAAATCCAAATATGTCCGATTCGGCTGTGGCTGTACCGCGATATAACAAAGATCATAAAGTACAAAATCTTTTAGCCTATGTTATCTTGAAAGACGGGTGAAAGAACACTGAGCGTGAGATCGACATCACAAAAAGCTATCAGGACGACTTACAAGATATTATGATGTCTTATATGATGCCTTCAAAATTCCTTTTATCGTGAATCTTTACCACTAACACCGAATGGGAAGATTGATATTAAAGGTTTGATTAGTGAGGTTAACAATCGATGATGGATTTCATAAGACAGATTCCTCATTTGGAACCGTACGGGGATCCACAATATTTTGTTTATATCATTTTAGCTGTTTTGCCTATCTTTGTTGGTTTGTTCTTCAAAAAGAGATTTCCCATTTATGAGGCTTTAGTTAGTTTAGCTTTCATCATTTTTATATTAATTGGACCCTAAATTAACGCAAATCTATGCTCTACTGTTTTATGTTCTTTGGCAAATGCTTTGGGTTTGGACTTATAAAATTTATCGAAAAACGGGAGATAGCAAATGGATATTCTATTTACATGTTGCGCTCTCTGTTCTGCCGCTTTTCTTTGTAAAGGTAACGCTCAGCTATTTATGGTCATCAATCACTCTTGGGCTTTTTAGGAATTTCCTACTAACTTTCCGTTCAGTAGGAATGATTATTGAACTTCGAGATGGAGTGCTAAAAAGAACTTTAGTTTGTGGGAATTTCTACGTTTCATGCTCTTTATGCCAACTTTTTCAAGTGGACCAATTGATCGCTTTAAGCGATTTAACGAAGACTATGAGACTATTCCAGAACGTGATGAATTGTTGGATATGCTAGAAACATCCGTTCAATATATCATGTTGCGGTTTTCTATATAAGTTTATTTTTAGCACATATCTTTGGTTCCATGATTTTACCACCTTTGAAGCAGTATGCTCTTCAAATGGGGGATCTTCAACCTTCAACTCTAGGAGTGATGTATGTATTTTGGTCTAGATTTGTGATTTTGCGGGCTATTCTATGTTTGCGCTCACGATTTCACTAATGGGAATAAAAGTCCGATTAACTTAACAAACCATTTGTTTCGCGTGATTTGAAAGAATTTTGGAATCGTTGGCATATGAGTTTATCATTCTGGTTCCGTGATTTTTGTTTTTCATGCGTTTGGTTACAGTGCTCATACGAAATAAAGTTTTTAAAAATCGCAACACGACTTCAAGTGTTGCTTATATCATCAATATGCTGGTCATGGGTTTTTGCATGGTGTTACTTGGTATTATATTGTATGGACTTTTCCATGGCCCTAGGGTCTCGTTGTGAATGATGGCTTAGCTACGGAAGAAGAAGACAGTCAATAAAGAACGGAAAAAGAAGAATTTACCACTATTGCCGGATAATAAATGGACACAAGCAGTGGGAATCTTTATCACTTTTAACGTTGTAATGTTTTCATTCTTAATCTTCTCAGGATTTTTGAATGATTTATGGTTTAAAAATAAAAAGGAGTTCTCTAATGGACGTAAAAGCAGAAGTATTAGAAATTATTGAAGATTTGTTTATGGAGACGTATCTGACATGAGTGGATGAAAGATTTGTTTGATGCAGGAGTTCTAGATAGCATGGGTACAGTTGAATTGATTGTTGAATTGGAAAATCATTTTGATATTCATGTTCCAGTCTCAGAATTTGGTCGTGACGATTGGAATACCGCTAATAAAAATTGTCGAAGGTGTGATGGAGCTTCGCAATGCTTAAACGATTGTGGCTCATTTTGGGTCCAGTTTTTGTGCCTTTTTGATGGTCGTGGCTTTACTGTTTTTCTATCCAACGAAGCAGCAACATGATTATCAATCTGAAAAGCGCTCAGCGGTTACTCTAACGGCAGGGAGTTTTAAGGGAAGAGCACAAAAGGTACGTGCTCTGACAGATAAAAACATCGTTTTGTTCCTTATTTCGGTTCTAGTGAATGGTTGCGATTTGATAGTATGCACCCGGCTGTTTTGTCTGAAAAAAATACAAGGCGGAATTATCGTCCATATTTTTGGGACAACGTGGAGCAGCATCTCTCACACAATATTTTGGGATGCAACAAATGCTTCCCCAAATAGAAAACAAAACAGCTGTTTATGTGATTTCTCCTCAATGGTTTACAAAAAGGCTACAGCCCTGCAGCTTTTTCAACAATATTTTTAATAGTGATCAATTAACTAGTTTCTTGCACCAACAAGAAGGAGACATTGCTGCTCAATATGCGGCGAAGCGTCTCTTGCAACTATATCCGACAGTCGCTATGAAGGATAATGTAAAGTAGCTAATAATCAGAAACCTTCAAATTTCGATAAACAGTACATTCGCCTTATAAGCCGCTTGAATAAGCGCGAAGACGCTCTTTGGCTCCCTTTTTGCCGGAACATAATGAGAATTATGAAAAATTAGTACAACCTCAGGTCAAGCGACTACCAGATAAATTCTCTTATCAGGATTTGGAAAAATTTGCAACAAAAAGATGCTCAGAGAAATACCACTAATAACAACTTAGGAATTGCTAATAAGTTTTATAGACATCGCTTGCGGAAACACATAAAAATTGAAGGAACGCAAGCAAAGTTTTTCGTATATCAAATCTCCTGAGTATAATGATTTGCAACTTGTCTTGAATCAGTTTGCAAAGTCAAAAACGAATCAATCTTTGTCATCCCCTGTCAATGCTAAGTGGATGGCTTACACGGGTTTGAGTCAGGAAAAAAATACCAACAAGCTGTGAAAATTCGTTATCAATTAGAAAGCCAAGGTTTTTACCAATATTGCAGACTTTTTCAAATGATGGTGGAAAACCTTACTTTATGCAGGATACGATTCATATGGGATGGCTTGGATGGCTAGCCTTTGATAAGTGCTGAATCCTTTTATTTCAAATCCAAAACCCGCTCCTACTTATCAAATTGATAATCGATTCTTTAGCCAGAATGGGCGAATTATGATGGTGATGTCAAAGATTTTTAAATAATGATTGTATCAAAGCTGAGAACCTCTCAGCTTTTTAGAATAGGGGAAGTGTTATGATACGACTTGCAAAAAGGAGATTTACCAGCGATTTTTGTCAATTTTTCTTATGCTAGAAAGTTTATGTCCCAGCAGGGCAATCCAACTCAGTGGGGCACGACTTATCCTAGCCGAAAAATTAGTGATAGAGGATATTGAGCATGAAACATGCTATGTCTTTTGATGGGACAAATTGTTGGTGTCTTTACTTTAATAATTGGAGAAGATGAGACGTATCAATTTATTGAAAAGGGAGACTGGCACTTGAATCAACCTTATGGGACAATTCACCGCCTTGCTTCAAATGGTCAATGGCCAAGCAATGTTTTTGAGTTTTGCAGCCGAAAAAGTCTCTTATTTGCGAATTGATACTCATAGGATAATCGACCTATGCAGGCGGTTATTCGAAAATTTGGATTTCAAGAGTGTGGTGTGATTTATGTAGCAGATGGGAGTTCACGCCTTTGCTTTTTGATTATTATCATGTTGTAGGATAGACTGAAATTTAGCTATAAAAAGGTGTAAAGATAATAGATTTAAAACTGGCAACTTGTAGGAGTCTAATTATGCTGTTCGGCCCTCGCAACAGTTATCAGCTGCAGGGGGTAATAAAAAGCTTAGTAATTAGTTTTGTTATTCTTACAGAGCCTTTATTGCTTACCTTAAACCATACTTTGAGCCAGTCATGAAAATTTGAAAGTCTGGGACGTTTGCTTCAGTTTTTAACAACTTTAGTTACATTAAATAAAGATAAAAATCTTCAATGGCTTTGGCAACACCGTGCTGATTATTGGTTTGAGTAATCGCGGTGGCTTGAACTTTCACAGGTTCAGGGGCGTTTCCCATAGCGACTCAAAACCAGCTAACTTTATCATCGGAAGATCATTGAAATTGTCTCGATTGCCATGACTTGAGGAAGCGGAACCTGATAGTGTTGAGCGATTTCTTGAAGGGCATTTTTCTTTGGAGACATTCTTAGCAATGACCTCTAAGTAATTATTTTTGAAAGATAGAAAGCTGTATTAGGAAAATCAAGGGTTTGGAGATACCTGTAAAGTTGCTGAATCATTGTAGGTTCAGCAATCAAGAGAAGTTTGTGGAGTTAGGACAAGTACATCTAAGACAGGAATGAGTAGATTTTTGAATTGTGGGGACTTCTCCAGTGATGCCAGCTTCAATCTGGATCCACTTATCAAAAACGGTCGGCTAGGCAGTTCTTTCCAGAGTAGAGATTGATAGAAACTGTTGGAAATTCTTGCTTAATTAATTCAATGAAAGTCCGAATTTCTTTTTATCCAAAGGGTGTTCAATGATAGTTTCATAATGTTGCGGATTACCTTTAATAATGAGAGCGCCATTGTAGCAAGCTAAAGGATTACCATCAAGCCCTAATTCGTGTGCAATTGGCTCCATGCCAAGCGGAGCGAGCAGATGCCAAGACAAAGGGGATATTTTTCTTCTTTAAAAAGTGGAGTTTTGATCTTTCAGATTTTGGTCAACCTGATGTTGGTCGTTTAAAAATAGTTCCATCAATATCACTGACAATCAAAACGAATCTTTTTGTTTCTTCATAGTTGTACCTCTGTAAATTTAGTAGAAATTTTTAAAAGTGTCAGATAGGAGTGCCTTGATTTCTGTAGTTGGCTTTTTGGTCTGTAATCCAATAGTCGAATAGAACTGATATCGCTTAAAATATAATTGGAATTTTTGCCATTTCTCCTGCTCGGCTAGCAATACTTTCGTTTGGCTATGTTGCATGACTAGTTTTTAATATAGGCATCTTCAGCATCCTCATAGCTAACTTGTCCATTTTTCAAACTTGCTGCTCCAAAAGAAAGCAATGTCGAATTGAAGATGTTCTAATAATTCGGCTTCATTTGGGAATAATAGAAGCGGTTTTTGGGGTGAATTTACCCCAACAGATGAAAATCAACTTGTTCATGCCCGCTGATCATGATAGCATTGTCCAAAGAATGTGAATAAATAGTGTTTTGATTCATCAATTGAGCTAATTGCAAGATAATTGTTGAGACGTCAAAATAAAAGCAGTTGTTCTTCCTCAATCAATTCATGCGCTTTTTGAGCAATTTTTTTCTTTTTCCTTGGTAAATTTTTGCTACGATCATTGAAGGAGAGGATTTGTTGTTTGTTTTTCTAAAGGAAGGATTCCACCATGAGTCCGTTGTACGAGCTTGCGCTCACTTAAAATAGCAAAAACTCCTGCGAATGGTATCTTTAAAACGTGAAAAATAGTCAATCATTTCCTTTGCAGAAAGCTGTCTTTTTCTCTGCAAGTAATTCTAATATTTTTATTTAATCGTTGTTCTTGATACATACTCTTCCTCCTATGATTTCATTTTAACATAGAGATTAAGTGTTTACAAGTTTTTAATGTTTTATAAGTTTTTCAACAGTGTGGTTCAACTGTAAAACCTTAAAGGCAAGTTTAAGTTAACTTTCTTATACTATAGATAATCCTAAAACCTTTTCTCATACTAATCTCCTAAAAGAAAAAGCAATCGAATTGTACTGCCTTCAAAAAGTTGGACAAATACGATTGCTTTTTATAAAAATTCATGTTATAATAAGACCATGATTTCAAAAAGAATTTCAAGAGCTGATGCGAGTAGATACAATTGCTACAGCAAAAGCCTTGCTTGGCATGCAACTTTATTTGGATGGACAGTCCATAGGAAGAATTGTTGAAAGCAGAAGCTTATCTGGGTGCAAAAAGATAGTGCTTGCCATAGTGCGCATGGTAAAGCGCAGTCCGAAAAATGAATCTATGTATTTATCAGCAGGGGCATTGGTATGTTTATCAGATTTACGGTCATCAGATGCTGAATTTAGTGACGAGGGCTGAAAATACTAGCAGAAGCCGTCTTGATTCGGGCCTTGGAATTACCAGATGGTACCTTGCTTGCTAATGGTCCGGGGAAATTAACCAAATTTGTAGGGATTAGTAAAGCTTTTGATGGTCAGAATTTACAAGAATCACGTTTGCAACTGGCAGCCGATGCACTTCCTTTGCAAATTAGTTCACGTCCACGAATTGGTGTTACTTGTGTAGATCATTGGCGAGAAGAGCCACTTTGCTTTTATGTAGCTGGCAATCGTCATGTGTCAAAAATTGCAAAATAGGGTTATTACCAGATGAAGAAACATGGAAAAAGTCTATTGATGACGAATGTTGAAATGTTTGTAGAAGTTATGGAGATGATGAGATTTATTTTTGATTTTTCTGGAGTCATATAATTGATAAAAGGCGTGACACTAAATAGTTTCTTTTTGATGTTTGGATATTTGTAATAGGATAGTGATTTAGAAACAGACTTCGAATTGTTAAAGAAAAAGAGAATGAAGACGAACGTGATTTGCATAGAAATCTAGTTTTCGAATTTCATTCTCGTTTTTATAAAATTTTATCAGATTTTTCTACATAAAGAGCGCAATAATCATGATGACTGTAAGAGCAAGCAAAAATGATAATAGCTGGTATCCAAGAGCGGAAAAATCTGCACTGTAACCAAAAGAGCTGGACCAAAAGCGGCAGGACATAGCCACCTGTTTGTGCTAATCCAGATAGACTGTGCAGTCTGATCAGGGCTGCTTGTTTTCATTGAAAAAGTAACCATAAGATAAAGGGAAAAGTGCGCTTACTGCCGAACCAATAAGAATGTTGATAACGAGCCAGCATATAAAATTATTTGTTTGTAGCAGTAGCATGCTAATACCAATAAGACCGGATGTAGATATTAAACCAAGCATGATGAGACGATGGCGAGGGAGAGCCGGAGTTGTTAAGCTAGGAATGGTCATTGAAAAATGGCAAACTAATCAGATTAAAAACAGAGCTAAAAATCCCGCAGAAGCGTTTGAGATGCCAGCTTGTAGCTATCGTCGGCAAACCATAGTTAGGCAAGTGTAAAAAGAGTAGTGACTGCAAGCCGCCAAAAATGATAATAGCCCAAACTTTCTTACTTTTCAAAAATAGAAGAGCTGATTGCTCTTTGTTTTACTCGCCAAGAAATGATTATCAGATGTATTGGGAAGCCAAATTAAAAAGTGCTAGAAGACAGATAAATGTCACATAAGGACTAGTCCTTTCCATGAACTAGCTTCTGTTATGGGCACGGCAATAGAGGAAGCAATAGCTGTTGACAATCCCATAGAGGTGACATGACATCGTTGTTAATAGCCCGATCCGATGTGGCTGATTGGCTTGAATCACACTTGGTAATAAACATTGAGTACTGCAATGGCAGCTCAATGAGAGAGGTTCCTATATAAAGAAGTGGTAGGTTAAAAATCCGAATAAAAGGATCCGACAGCAAGTAGCATTAGTACAAGAGTAAATAATTTTTCCAATCCAACTTTTTCGCTAGACGTGCTGAAAATGAAGAGCAAGAGCGAACATAATTAAGGGTAGGCTGGTCAAAAGACCAAGTGAGCTCACTGAAACATGAAGTCCACTAGCAATGTCCGTCAAGACAGTTGGAAGCGTTGTAAAGGCGTTCAGCAAGGCACACCACCATGATAATTCCTGGTAAAAAGAAAACAGAATCTGTTTTTCTCACGTGCTCTATAAGAGTTCTTAAAAGATTATATCATAGAAAAGAATAAAAATTGTAAGCAGACAACTATAAATTTTTAAAACGAGCTATTAGGGCCGACTTTTTGAAACTAATCATCTCAAACTATTCAGTAATACTAGCAGGGGTGGAACTTTCGGCAATGAGGATACTAGCTATGATAGAGAGTTTTTGAAAATGTAAAAATAATTAAGAATACGACAACGGTCATGGACGATGTTTTGAAAAATATTACGTTTTAATCGTTTTGACATTTGATAAGCAATAATAAGTAAATCATTTTTCATCAGGATAACATCAGCTGTTTCAATAGCAATATCTGTTTCCTTCTCCCATTGCAATACCAATATCGGATGTGACTAGTGCCGGAGCGTCGTTGATCCCATCTCCAAGCATAGCAGTTATACCATTCTCTAGTTTTTGGAGGATTGCGGCTTTTTGCTCTGGTAAAGTGTTTGCAATGACCATCAATACCCAACTCTTGTCCAATGGCTTGACCGGCCAAAAGCCCATCTCCTGTAAGCATGACTGTTTTTATACCTGCTGCTTTGAAATACTGAATTGCTGCTTTGGCGCCATGTGGTTTGTCTTGAAAGGCAATGTATCCAACAACTTTCTTCATTGATAGAAACAAAACACGACTGTACAGCCTTGTTTTTCCTTTTCGTTTTTACTGAAATCCATCTCTGTGCTACATTGACAAAGAGACTAGGTTTACCAATGCGAAAATTCTTGTCCTTGATAATGACTTATTAGGCCTTCTCACCTTATTTTCAACTGTTAACCAGGAAATTATTTTGCCGCGTTTTAAAAATAAGTTCAATTGCAGTCGCTAGGAGGATGATTGGATTGATTTTCCATTGCTACAATAATGGTTTTTAATTTTATCGTCAGTACATACTTTTGCTCAAATTTATATCTAACAACGCTCGGTTTTGCCTTTCGGTGAGAGTTCCTGTTTTATCGAAGGCAATGACTTTTACATTGCTTAAATTTGATAAGAAAGCTCCGCCTTTGAAAAGGATTCCTTGCCGAACAAGTTGTGAAATACTGGCTAAGGTTGCTGGAATGGCAGATACGGCGAAAGCACAGGGAGAAGCAGATACGCTAAAGGTCAGTCCAATCTCAAGATGGGAAGAAAGGTTGGTGAAATAAAAGCCCTCTACAAGTAACAACATGCAAAATGAACAGTACAATATTTACATAAAATTGGCTCAAATTGACGAATGCGACTGGCAGTTGGGGAGAGATTGTTTTGAAATCGACTAATTCTAAATTTCTTGCAAAAACAGTTTTCGAGCTATCTTTGGTAACTTGCATAATAAAGAGTGCTAGCACCATTTATAGTTGCACCAAATACTGATCGCCAACAGTTTTTCGCACGGCATGACTTCACCATTGATTGTTCCTTCATTGATGTTGGCTATTCCTTCTAAAATAATACCATCTGTTGGTACTTGTCCCCCGTTTAGCACTTGGACATGGTCTCCTACAATTAATTCAGAAACTGGAACAACTGCTATGCTGCCGTCTGGATTGATTCGTCTGGCTTCTGTAGTTTAGCTGTAGAGTTGAGTAATCTCGTTTTCGCTGTGATTTTCTACTATTCTCTAAAAATGAGCTCCAACAAAATAAAAGATGAGCAAAAGCACCTTCACTTGCATTTTCTAATAAAACGGTACCAAGAGCTGCCAAAGCCATCAGGATATGTGTATTGGGTAATTTCCCAGCTGTGTTTTGAATCGTCTCTTAACGCACCTTCTAGTGCACATGGTAACCTGAAACCTAGCAGAGGGTAGATAAAAGCTCTTGTGTCACTGTGTCAATAAGTGCTACGAAATTAATGATATAAATAGAATGCCTATGAAGTATAAAATCATTGCTAATGAAAATAGAATGTTTTATTTTCATGAATCCTCCCTCGGTGTGGTGTTGCTTTAACCTTGTAATACTTGTACCTATACTATACTATTAAGGGAGGAGGTCAAGCTGTTATGGGAATTTTTACAATTGCAATCAATTTCGCAATTAGCAGAGTTGTCAGTCATGGGTATATACATAATAAATCGATTCTTAGTCTGCAAAAGAAATTCAGATGGAGAGTATAATTGAAAATTATAGAAATAAGAGTGCTAACTAAGCAATCAATTGTTAAAAATATGGAAACTTCTGTAAACTCAGCAGCTCATTCGCCAACATTTCAAAATGTGGAATTACAAAAAGTCACCATTCAGACAGACGAAAGTTTAGATGAGCACGAAGAATGCTGTATTGGTGGAGAAAATGAGGAATAAGGAAATAAAAATGGAACATTCCTCTGTCAAGAGCTGTTGAAAAAGTGTCAAATCTGTTATTAACAGAGTTTGAAAAGAAGACAGCTGAAACCATTATTTCTTGAACATCGATAGCTCAGGTTGTCATGAGATAAGAAACTGCTAAAAATATGAGTAGGAAGAATTTAACGAACAGAACCCCTTTTTGTCAAAGGTTTCTACAAACATATGGAGTTTTGAAGCGTATAAAAGAACAGAGTATGAGAGCAGACATGTGAAATAGTGAGATTGAAGGGTTCAATTATGGAAAATTTAGGACAAAGCTTTTTAAGGAATTAAGAGAAGCTAGGCATATTTCTTTAGCTGAGGCAACTGGCGAAGCATTTCTCCCTCAATGCTTTCAAGATTTGAATCTGGAAAAATGATATTTCTGCTTATAAGTTATTTGTGGCATTAGAAAATACACATATTGAGGTGAATGAGTACTTGTATTTAGCAAGAGGTTTTTCTAAAAAGCCGGCTGGATTTGAATTACAAGAAAAATCCATCAATTAGAATTAGAGAACGATTATAAAGGTTTACAAAAGCTATATTACAAAGAGATTAGTGAAAATTATAAAAACAGATTTAAAGAGTCATATGGTTAATGCGTTAGTTATAAAAGCTCATTTAAAAGGACTAGACGACACTACAAAGTTAACTGAAGATGAAGAAGAGTTTTTATATGATTATTTATTTGGCATTGAAATATGGGTAAATATGAATTAACTTTGTTTTCAATTAGTTCCACTCTCTTGACGCTAGACTTATTTACTAGATATGCTAGAGAAATGCTTAGAAGGACAGATTTTTAGGTTCAATGAATGATAATAGGGTTATTATACAAACAATGTTATTAAATGGGCTTATTACTATGTATTGAAAAAGATGACTTTTATTAATGCCAATTTTTGATAAACAAATTCAGTCTAACTTTTACAAAGAAAACAGAAACATATTATAGGATCAATCTATTTTTGGGCTAAAGGTTTTATTAACTTATAAAAACGGAAAAGAAAACAAGAAGGGATAGAACAATGTAAACAAGCAACCACTATTCTCAAAAGTCTAGATTGCCATCAAGCTGCTAAATATTATGATAAAGCACTAGAAAAATGATTCATCAGATAGAGAAATAAAAAGTGTGACATTGAATATATTCAATGTCACACTTTTATAAAAAGTAAATATACAAATTTTAATCACACTAAAGAGTGTCTTTGGACAGTTTTTAATAATTTTTCTAGGAAATAAAGCAGTTTATAAATTTTTGAATATATTCAAGATTAATTTTGAAAAGTAAAAATGAAAGTATAATGGAACTATAGAAATTAGGAAGGAAAGTCGACCATGATAATTCATACTAATTTTTGTACATGACTAATACATAAAGTATTTTCTACACGTTAAATTTATTAGTAAGGAAGTATATGCACAAAAATTTATCAATAATATCAATAAAAAGAAATTGTACAATCCTGACCAAAATATTAACATTACTATTGGATGCCCAATCATTTCATAAGGAAAAATGTTAACATCATTTTTGGATACTCATTGTTTAATACAATAGAGCTTTGTATAAGCTCTATGAATTAGGAGAACATAAACATATGTCAAGTATTTTTAAATATAGAATACAGAGAGTTAGTTATTGCCAACATTTGGTCATAAAATCCATATCTCTGTACAACGCCTTATAATTTTAATGAAAATCCTCAATATGTGATACCTTATCTTGAAAATAATAAGCTTTCTTACAAGTACATCTATGAAAAAGATGATATTTTGCAAAATTTTCGATTAAAACAAGTATGTCGTCATCAGGAAAAACTTATTACAATATATCCAAAAAGACCAATTAAGTTTTTCAAAAATTCTTTCTGAATTGTATGACCGTATTCCAAAAACAACAGATGGGATATATGTAATGAGCGATCGTTCATACAGAGATTCTAATAATATTTTTACCGATATGGCTTCTTTAAAGAGGATATAAATTATATTAAGGACGGTAAACTTACTTCGAATGGTCCAAACGAGAAATATGGCAAGATTATCCTAAAATTATTTTGAATTACCAAGTTGGATAGAGGATATACAAGAAAGTGACTTATCTGAAAGAATCATATTTGTCCGAACATTATATCATAAATAGAGTTCTTAAAACATCAAGCGGCAGTGGAATGTCTACAAAGGAATTTCGAAAAGGAATAATTTGGAGATTGTAATGAAAGAGGCTAGACCAAATATACTATGAAAAATATCGAAAAACAACAGCTTCGTGAAAATGAATTTCAACTTTCAAGCAATATAAAAAGCTATATATTCCAAAGGCTATAGAAAGTGTGAATGAATGGATAAACCACTATTATATTTATGAATATTATAGATGGAAAGACATTTTCAGATTATTGTAGTAACTATACTTTATATGGATACAAATTAAATAAGTGGGTGAAAAATACTAATAAATTTAAAAATTGTTAGAAGCATAAAACCTTAAAATTAATTTCCATTTCATAAAAATGATTTAATTTTAAAAATGATGTCCATCCAGATAACTTTAGAAAATTGATAAAAATGGAAATATATATTTTTCGTAGATTTAGAAACATTCTTATAAATATGGTAAAAACCAATTACAGGAATTTTTAGTAATATAAGTTTAAAAAGGAATGGAATTCTCTAGATGAAAGTTTCAGATTGTCATAAAAGTGGTGAGTAATATGATTTTTATTCCTCGTTGAGAGATTACACATAAAGGCAGATAAAAGAAGAAGTTGAGATTTTAAAACAATTTCTATATTTTTATGGGATAGACTCTAATATAGATATTCTTATTAGATATTTATTTAGTAAAAATCCAGATATAAATACAACAATGAAAATAATGTCAACTATTTTATGCCAAATCAATTCAGGAACGAACAATATTAATTAATCCAACTATACATAATTACCCAAGTATGATATTTTAAAATCTCCATATTTAAGCATTGAAGAATTAGTTTACAAGCATAATCATATGAAAAGTATATTCATAATCTAGATAATTTTAGAAGTAATCAAACATTTTATAAATAATGAAAGTGATTTTGGTCTAGACGGATTATCCGGAGTTTTGATACTTTTTAGATAATGTTATCAGTAGATAAAGACATTATTAACTATGGAATTACTGAAATTCTATCTAAATCTCTTAAACTAATTGTGGTCGGATGGTAAAGGTCTCTGATAAAACTGCAGTCTCCATATTTAAAAATGGATCAGCTGGCTTTATAAAAAGCATTATGATTGATGCGGTAGAGTTTCTCGTCCTCTAATAGAAGAAATTTGCTGAAGGGTTATTAGTTAATTTTGCTCAGCGTCCGACCTATTAGGATGGTATGTTGGGAACTGCTGATACTTTATTAGATGTGATATGAACTAACAAATTGTAAAAATATCTGGAATATTCGAATGTTTTAACTCATTTTCATCAAGCTTTTTATTTGAATACAAGTAGAATAGAAAATTCAGAAATTTTTAACCATTTATAATCGTATCCAATCAATTAAGGAAGGGAGAAGATGATGAAATTATTTTTGAAAAATCATCTATATGGTGTGTTAACATTATCACGCTCTTCTAAATTCAATGGGTTCATATCTCTATAACATTGTATTCGTAGTTTATGCTGCTACCGTATTCCATTCGAAGTTGGTTGTGGGGATTGCAAATATAACAATGGTTATTCCTACAATATTTACGGTATTTGTAGGAATAAGAGCTGATAAAACTAGAGGAAAACCGGCTAATTTATAGGTATTATCCAGCTGTGCTTTTTTACGTTTGCATCATTAATTATTCATGAATCTACTTTACTTGTATTTTCATTAGTCTGTTTAATCAATGTAATTAGTGATACGTTGAGTGATTTTGCAAATGGCCTACGAATGCCAGTATCCAAAATAACGTTTCACAAGAGGATTTAGTTGAAGCTATTCATTTACACAGTTTATTTCATACATCTGCGAGTCTATCAGGACAAGCTATAGGTATATGGCTTTTTAACTATATCGCATAATAACTTTGCATTCGTCGCCTTTATTAATGGAATTTCATTCTTCCTATCTTCTTTTTGTTTTTAATTATGATTAAAGATAAGATGACTTATAAAAATTGACTGATGAGGATAATAATCATGAAAAATTATCCCTGAAGAAACAAATTATAAAAATGTTTAATAATATCAAAATGATATTTAACGATACCAACTCAGGAAATTTTATAAATTTATTAATTTCAATTCTTCTTCTAAACTCTTTTAGGAGGGTCAATTACTGCCGTATACAATATTTTTACTAGAACACAATTTATTGAGTTTTACCTATAGCCAATCATTGCTTGTTGTTGAAGTAATTTTAGTGGGGGAATGTTGTTGGGAAGCCTAACACCAAATGATTATTTTTCTAGACTATCGATTGGGAAATTGGTAAGGATTAATTCCCTGTCATTTTTCTACTTGTAGCAATTTCAAAAATTTGTTCAGTCCTACCCCTTTAATTGGAATTTTAATACTTGCATTCGCGACGTATTTATCAGGAAAAGTCAATCCAAAAATTAATTCACTTTTATTAACAAATTTGCCATCTAATATTTTGGCTCAAACGAGTAATTTTCTCTCTTTATTGTTTACACTCTCTATTCCTTTAGGAGCTGCCATATTTAGTTTAACATCTTCTTGGAACACGAATATAACTTGGATTATATTTTTTTACTAATTGCTTTTTAACGATTGTATTGTCTTCAGAGAATTTTTCAAGAAGGAATAGATACCTATAACTCATATCCAACATTAATTTTTAGATAAATAAAAAGGTAGTTTTACTTTACGTCTTCCGTTTTTGAGAGTGCTAACAGAAATAAACTACACAAAGACCAATACTGTTAGTGCTATTATTGCTTTTGCTAAGATGACTTAATCGAGTTGAAATTCAGTTAATTTGCTTTAAAAATAAAAAGCCTTTGAAACATTGATTCCATAGGCTTTTTCTTTATCTCAATTATTTAACCTCTGTAAGGTTGTTAATGTTATTTTAGCACCCTTTAAACGTCGTCATATCAACGTTTTTAGATTGTTCTATAGAAAATGTAGTCATAAATGTAGTCATTTTGCTAAGCCGTCAATTTTGCAATTTCTTTGAGGTAGATTTCAACTGCTTCTGCTTTCTTTTTCGGTGCCAATTCAGCATAAGTGTCCATTGTCGTTTTAATCGACTTATGCCCCATTCTTATCTGGAGTTCTTTCCAGTTTGCACCAGCATTCAGCATCAAAGAAGCATGTGTATGACGGAAAAGATGGAAACCATAGTTTGGTAGTCCCAGCTCAGTCAAACGCTTTTTTTAAGCGTTGCACGTTCATTTCTGTCACACATATAGTTTCCGTAAATTGTCGGGAAAATTAGATCCACAGTTGGTAAATCGTGACTCACAAAGTAATCACTCATCTCAGCATGAAAAGCTTTCAAGTCATCTAAGACTTGTCTCGGGACTGCAACTCTTCTGTTACCAGAATCAGTTTTGGCACTGTTCTTACAAACAATCTCACCCTTAATCCCAAGTTTCTTATTTCCAACTTTCCACATCAGCGTCTTGTTAACGATGATTTCATTAGAATCAAAATCGAGATCATGGATTGATAAAGCAAGAAGTTCATTGATTCGAAGCGCAGAAGCTAACAGCGTATCGCAGATAACTTTAAATCTTCGATTAGCTCGTGTGTCGGGAAGAGTATCAAGATAGTTCAGCCAAGTGCCCAAATCCTCTCCGTGCAATACCATAATTCTCTCCTTTACCACCTTTGGTTTTGGAGGGATTTTTACTGTCCGAGCTGGATTATGAGAAAGTTCGAAATTTGTAATCCCATAATCGAAAATATCACTAAGCTTATAGATAACTGCACCGAAATCTTTTGCGTGTCCCTTTTTGGATTTTTTAATACCTGATTCAACAGACTTTTTAGATTGTTGAGCTAATTTATTAACCCAAATCTGAATATCTGCAGATTTTATTTCTTCAGGCCTATATTCTCCAAACTTAGGGATGATGTAGGTATCAAGATAGCTTCGAACCCGATTGATAGTATTCTGAGAAGTGACCCAAGTTACAAAACTGACAAACCAGGCTTCAGCTAACTCCTCGAAGTTATTAATCAACAAGGTCTCTTTTAAAGTTGAACCCTTCGCTTCAAAATCAAGTCGAGCTTGAATGATTTTCCTATCAAGACTTTTTAGAGTTTTAGCAGTTATAGATGATGTAACTTTTTTCCAGTTTTAACATCTACACCAATATACACCCACGTTGCGTATAGCTAATAGATCCCGTTACTCTTTGGTAGTTTTTAATGACTTTTTCGATTGTTGTGAATGATAGTTTCTTTCTGCATAGTAGCCTTTCACGTTCGGATATATATAAAAGGCTAAAATAACAACCTCACATTATTCTATGTGATATTACTATTTTTAGCACATTTTGAGAATTAAGGAGTTAAATATTTTATTACATCCTCCATTTTATAGTAGACTGTACGTGTTCCTTCGATCGGGTGGTTCAATCTTTTAACCCTGTATTTCTCCCAAGACTTTTAAGGTGTTTGGAGAAATCTGAAGGATTGACAACAATCTCTTTTTGAGTAACGTATGACCCATGCTTTTTTGAGTATTTTTGCTTGATTTTTGCATCATAGCAAGTAAAGCAATTTAACAATCTGTTCAATTTGATTCAATTTTGATACTTCATTATTTCGTCATATTGTTCCTCTCCTTTCCATGACCTGAGTGGCGACGTGAATCAAGATACTTTTGCAAAAAAAGTACGTTTTTATCGATAATGACATCTCAGAAAGTGATGGGATTTTCATCACGCGCATATCTAACAAGATTGTTAAACTCAGTAAAAGTTGTGTTCTTCAATAATATCAATCACAGTTGAAAGAAATTCATCGTTATTATTACTGATTAGAAATTTATCCAATTCAAAACCACATCCAGATTCTACATCTCTCGATATTGTACAGTGTTTTTTCAGGGATTTTCAGCATGGATAAAATAATCATACATATCCTTTAGGGGACATAACGATTTCCACGTGAGCAGGTGTATGTAGATTTTTCTGTTAATAATTCTGAGACTTGCGAGTAGCTTTTTAAGTGAGTCGAAAGAAATAGAGCACCGTGTTTGTGCGACTTTTTAAACTCACCCTGTTTCTTTATTAATATCCTTATCATGCCAGGGACTGAGTACAAAAGGGAATATGCAAATTTCTTCAAGGATATCTAAATAATTTTTCAGGTGCGCTTTCTTGATAGAGGAGAAAAGCCCATTTATTAGACCGTTTATCTTTTCGCCATAGTCATACCTCATTTCTTTATATCTTATCTATTTAGGAGAATTTTAGGATTGATTTTGGTAGTTTTTTCAAAGTTTATGATTATTGATTATTGATGTAATGGGGGTCGTAGTAGCCCCCATTATCATGAGTAAGATTTCATGACAAGGCAGTGCTTGTGGCTTTCACTACGTGAACCAAGCACTGCCAATTTTATTATCTTTTTGTTGCTTTGAAACCAGAGCTTATTACCTCTCCTATTTGGTGCAGAAAAAAATAATAGTCTGGAGTTACGACTAGAAATTTCTTCTTTGATATAGTGCTTCCATGTCTCTCAAAAAGTTTTCTGAGCTTGCTGAGTCTTTCGGATATTTAATCAAAATCGTCACAGAATCTTTTCTTACATCAACATGCATTTTCCAGACCGTTTGCTCTAAAGTTTTCTTAAAGATAGGATTGAATCTTGTCATAGTTGTCTAGAGTTATCAATCGTGATAGCTAGATCTGAATTCTAATCTTGTCTGAGAAATTGAATCGCAGGCGTATCGTCTGATAAGCAGACTTGAAAAGTAGATTACAGATCTATCATAAATCATTCGTAGAAATCAACTCAATCTGATTAAAATCAGACGATTAACGGCAAATAGTACAAGTATGGTAGCTATTTTGCTATAGTGTCACCTTCACTAGACGATAAGTTTATCTCTGGATACAGATGAGATACTATTCACTTTGAAGCATATAGTCAAAATCTCGTAAACAATCAAGTACAATTGTCAAGCAAGACTGATATGGAGTTAATTAGCGCATAGATAAAGTAGCGCTAGCGTGTAAGATTGTAAGTTCTCTGAAAGAAAGTCTTTTTGCATGCTTAGAGTATACCTTTCTTGGTGTAGTAGGTTGGACATAGAAGGGAAGAACTTGATAGGGATGCTCATTATCAATAATTTGAATCAATCCTGTCCCTTTTTCCGATGGGGATAACAATTCCTTCTAGGGATCTAAGTCTGGGAAGAGAAATTGCGTTGTCTTTCTTTGTTGATATTTCCGATTTGAATCAATACATTTAGTTGTTCACGAACTGAGACAGGGATCGTATTATGGTCAAAACGTTGACTAACTAATAAAAGGTGGACTCTAGTTGCTCGACCAAGAAGAGCAACTTTGTGACAAGAGAGAAAAATAGATCTTTTATCGTTTTATTTGACGCCTTCGACTAACGCAAGACTCTCATCAATGACAATAGTTAAATGTTTCACTTGATGTTCAGGATTGTCATAAAGATTTCTTGACGTTGCTTGGATAAGATTTCAAAGCATGAGCTGAGATTTTCATTTGATCTCTGAAACAAAATCTGACTTTTGAACGATTTCGTTTTGAGGATGAATTACTGCAATGCCATTTTCACGAGCCCAGCTGGACAGGTGTATCAAATTTGGGAGTCTACAATAATTAAAGTTCCGAAAAATTTTTCAATAAAGCTTAGAAAAGTACGTCAAAGTGCATATGATTTTCCCAGAGCCCACTATTTCCTGCGATAGCTACGAAGTTACTTTATTAAAAGTTCAGAGTTAGATTTTTTTCATAATTGGGAATGATATTTTTTTCTGCATCATCGAAAATTCATCTAAATCTGAGATGACAATCGTTCAGAAATCACCTTCTTTCCAAGGGAAAAGAAACAAAGCCCTCGTTGAACATGTATATCATCAGTATCTAGTGCCAAGAAAGTAAGCAGAGTTCTGTTTAAGACCGTATAACTTGGGTAAGAGGGCGGCATTGGCAATCAGAAAAATCTTCTGATAGAGTTCATCATCAATGATGTAACCCAGCTGGTAATCGTGGAATAAATAGAAAACCATCTTGCACATAATCTTTAATATCAAAAGCTATTTGGTATAGCTAGTTTCCCCTTGCATGAGTGCTCCAAGTCCCCATATTGAGAGCTTTGGAGCAAGTATTGAACAAGTTCTTTATTCGTCATTATTTAACCTCTTTGATATTATTTAGCACGGAAATAGACATTATAGCCAACTTCACAGGCTTCTAGTCCATCAAATTCAACCATAGTGCTAAATAAGCTGGCAGTGCTACCTCAGATTCAAATTTCACTTGGAAGGGTGGAAGTCCTTTTTGACTGAACCAAGCTTTATGAGCAATAATTTCACCTGTTGAGCTGACCAGTCTTCAAATCTCATTTGAGGTTCAAGTTCAGTGCTCAAGCAATGAATTGCTTGTTTGATGTCAATATATTCAGTTGCTGTATTGGTTGAGTAGCCACCTTTGCGATTACGAGTTTTCATAGTTTTCACCATTTATCTTTCATTGTGTTTGTAGAGTCAGGTCAACATGCTCTTTTTAAGTCATGAGCTGGACTTTTGTTAGGTCAAGATTTCTTACATCTATAAGGAGAAAACAGGAAACTGGTAGTTCCTGCTAAAAGTTTTTAGAAATATTTTCCGAGTTCTTCTTTTAAGATATCAATGGTGTCCTTATAGTGTTTTAATGGTTTTTGTGGCTCTTGTACGGAGTCTCTTTGGTCAGTTAGATGCTGAAGTGCCATAGAGTGTAATTTCTAGAAAGATATGTAGGTCAATTTCTGGGAAGTTTAGAGAACATTGTAGAGGTGTTCATTACGCTCCTTGATAAGTAACTGTTCAATCGGGTTATAAGTATTATCAGGATATAAGTCCATGAGCTCCGTTGCTTGTCCGTCATTTGAAACGATAGCATTTGAGACTAGTCTTGCCATAATAGCGTTCTTTGCGTTCAAGGTTATCCATTGCTTGACTGAGCAGTTTATCAACTTCGCTCCAATTGTCACTCTTAACAGCATTTGCAATCTTGCGTTCACGTTTATCTTCGACTTTGACTGAGTCATAAAGTTTCCTTTCCGTCTTAGGAGGGAGAGAGAAACACAGTCGTTTGCCGAATGGAGTATGAAAATGCACGCAAAGAAACGGCGAAACAGTTGACATAGTTCACACCTGATGATGTAGCTATGTTCTGAGTTTCAATCCGTCCGTTTGATGCGCATCAATATAGGACTATAAAAATGATTTTGTTAAGATTTTCATCTTATGATTACATTGTGAGTTGATAGTATTACTCTTCCCATGACCCTGTTAGTTCATGGCGTTCAGATTGACTATTAAGGATTTCTAAAGGATAAGGTGCAAATTATGGAGCTAATTATTTTGATAAAAACATGAACTCTCAATTCATAAAACATGTAACTTTTTCAAAAAATTTTTCTCACGTGATATAATAGTAGTGAGAATAATTTGATTAGGGGAATAGTTGTGATACAATCTAACAGCACAGCACAGCACAGCACAGCACAGCACAGCACAGCACAGCAGAGTAGTTTCTACCTTTTTCAGCACGCAAAAACACCTTCACTCATTGAGAATGGAGGTGCTTTTTAATGGTTAAAAACGGTTTCCAAAAGAGACTACCTTAGAACAAATCCTTTTTAACTGTCGCAATGCTTTTTACGTGGAGCAGGCGGAACAGATCGTGATGCTGTTATTGGTTTGGTCTTTATAAAGTTTGCTAGCGATAAGTTTGAAAATCGTCGTCAGGAGATTAGCCGAGAGTATGCTAATAAACCTGAACTAGCTAAGATTTTAGTAGAAAAGAAGGACTCTTACACGTCTCAAAAACGTGTTCTTTCTTGAGCCTGAGAGTCGTTGGTCTTATCTCGTCCAAGAATCAAGCTCTAATGATATAGCGATTAAAAATCGATACAGCTATGGCAATGATTGAAAAGAATAATCCTTCTCTAGAAGGGCTCTTTTATCTAATTTTTATGCTAGTTTAGGTGCTGAGATTAGAACTTTAAAAGAATTTGATTGATGAAATCAATAAGATTGACCAAACAAGTTTCATGAGAGAAGATTTAATCGGGTCGAGTTTATGAATACTTCATGCAGTCTTATGCTGTAGCTAGTACCAAAGAAGAGGGAATTTTATACCCACCTTCAGCAGTTAAATTGATTGCGGAACTGATTGAGCCCTATTCTGACGAGTTTATGACCCAGCCTGTGGTTCAGGAGGAATGTTTGTTCAGTCTATGAAGTTTATTGAACAACATCATGGAAATAAGAAAAATATTTCTATCATTGGTCAAGAAAAAGAACCCAGACACCCGTCGCTTGGCAAAAATGAACCTTGCGATCTCGAGGAATTTCATACAATCTTGAAACAAACCTTATGGAGAGGCTCCAGCTTTTACAGATGACCAACATAAAGATATGAAGGTTGACTATATCATGGCAAATCCACCATTCAACTTAAAAAGATTGGCGTGGGGAAAAGAGTTGCTAGACGATGCTCGCTGGTATGGCTATAAAGTCCCTCCAGCTTCTAATGCCAATGACGCTTGGATTCTTCATATGCTCTCCAAATTAGATGTAACTGATGGAATTGCAGGGTTTTCTTTTGGCAAACGGCGCATTAAATGCAGATGGTGTAGAATATGAAATCCGCAAACAGCTCATCGAAAATGATAAGGTAGAGTACTATCGTCTTGCCTCGTGATATGTTCTATACGACGGATATTTCGGTAACTCTATGGATATTAAATAACAATAAACAAGAAGTAGAAAAATGGTAGAAAAGCTTCGCAATCGTGAGAAAGAAATTTTGTTCTGTGATTTAAGAAGTTGGGATAATAATATTGAACAATACGTTCTTGAAAAATAAAAAGAAGAAAAACTGTATTAACTGATGTACAAATTGCAAGAGTTAAGAATTTACCAATCTTGGCAAGAGGGGATAGGCTATGAAGATATGGTTGAACTTTGTTATTCTGCTAGTATTAAGGAAATTAGAAGTGCTGACTATTCTTTAGCGCCTAGCAAATATATAAAAATTTCGTAATCACGACTTAGAAATAAATTATGATATTGAAAACTGAAAAAGATTTTTAAATAAAATGAAGGGTGCATTGTCACAACAAAAAGGAAACTATTGCTATTTTTAGAAGAAGCTGTAAAGGAGGTGGAATAATGCTACAAGAAATGAAAGTTGGAGAATTGATTAAATATGTTGATGAACGAAATGAAGATTCTTCTATTTCAGAATTTTATGGGATAAATATAAAGAAAGAGTTTATGCCAACTGTTGCTAATACTGATAATGTTGACTCAACAAAAATACAAAATTGTTAGAAAAATAGATTTGTATTTAGTGGTATGCAGACTGGTAGGGATAAAACGATTCGTATTTCTCTTTATGATAAAGCATATCCTGTCATTGTATCACCAGCTTATATCTACTTTTGAGATTAGAAATACTAATCTCATTTTGCCTGAATACTTTTTATGCAGTTTTTGAGTAATGAAAGTGATAGATTTGGTTGGTTTATTAGTGATAGCAGTGTACGAGCTAATTTAGATTTAAATAGATTTGAAGAAATTAATATTAAAAATTCCACCAATTGATGTACAGAAGAAATTTGTCAAATTATATAGGGCAGTTTCAAGAGTTCCAGATTTAAAGGAACAAATTCAAGATATATGTCCCTGTTCTTGTAAACGGTGCCATAAAGGGAGGCGGATGACAATGCCTAAATTTACCGAAGCTCAACTGGAAGAAGCCATTATTGAGCTTTTTCAAGCACAGGGATATGACTATATCAATGGCGATAAACTTCATCGCAAGTATGATGATGTTCTACTGGAAGAGGATATGAGGAAGTTTCTCAGTCATCGCTATTCAAATTTAACTGATATAGAACTAGAAAAGTTATCAAGAAAAATTAAGTACATTCCCAACACACCTCTTTTATATGGGGAATCGTGAAGCGTTTTTATTTGGTGAATGAAGGATTTAACCTTGTTCGTGATGACTCAGCATTGGCACCAATTCACATCGAGTACATTGATTTTGAGAATCCCGAAAACAACATGTTTAAAGTCGTCAATCAGTACACAGTTCAAGATGTCTCGTGAGCGTCGACCTGACCTGATTCTCTTTATCAATGGGATTCCTGTTGCCATTTTTGAGTTCAAAAACAGCTATTCAGGAGACGACAACCGTCTATAATGCCTGAAGCAAATTACCATTCGCTATAATAGGGATATTCCTTCGCTGATGAAGTATGCTTTCTTGTCAGTTATTTCTGATGGTGCCAATACTAAGTTGGGTTCCATCTTTACACCTTATGAGATACTACTACTCATGGAATAAGGCAAATGATACTGAAAAGGTGTCTAACGGTATTTCTGCTCTTTTTGACTATGATTCATGGGGCTTTTTGCCAAAGACAGAGTAGTGGCTATATTAAGAGATTTTATCTACTACCCTGATTCTGATAAAAGGATACGGCTATCGTGACACGCTATCCTCAGTTTTTTGCAGCTAACAAAATGTTGGAGAATATCAAGTTGCATTTGAAACCTCATGGAGACGGTAAGGAGGTACTTACTTCGGTGCAACTGGTTCAGGTAAGACCAACACCATGCTTTTTCTTGTCACGCTTGCTGGCAACACATGACCGAGACCTTTCAAAATCTCCGACAGTAGTTATATTAGTTGACCGTGAAGACCTAAGCGACCAAACCAGTAAACTTTTTGAAGGTTCAAAACGCTACTTGAAAACAGAAAAGGTCAAAAACGATTGATAGTCGTGCTGAACTTAAGCAAGAGCTATCTGTCAATGAAAGTGGAGGTGTATACATTACCACGATTCAAAAATTTGAAGAGGCAACAGGATTGCTTTCAGAACGGACAAACATTATCTGTATTTCAGATGAGGCACATCGTACACAGACCAATGTTGGTTCTAAACTGAAGTATACAGATGTTGGTGTTGAAACTTCTTACGGATTTGCCAAGTATTTAGAGATTCATTCCCAAATGCGACTTATGCTGGTTTCAGGACACCGATTGATGAAACGATACATGTTTTGGTGAAGTTGTTGAATCTTACACGATGAAAGAATCAACAGATGATGGCATTACTGTTCGTATCTCCTATGAACCACGCTTGGCACGTGTTATCACGAATAAGGAACAGGTTGCTGAGATTGACAACTACTACAAAGAAGTTGAGGAGCAGGGTGCTAATATTGAGCAGATAGAGGCAAGTAAACGTACCATGTCTAAGGTGACACAAATTTTAAACCACCCAGACCGTATCCGAAAAAGTAGCTATCGATATTGTTGAACATTATGAAAAGGTGGTTAGTGAAAAGCCTGAGATTGTTCAAAAAGCTATGATTGTCTGTTCGAATCGTGAGCATGCCTTTAACGTCTATCAAGCTCTAAAATCAGTTCCGCTCAGACTGGTTTATCGCAAAGAAAAACGGACCGTGATGACTTATCAAAGCAAGAACTAGAAAAAGTTAGAATCTCTTCCTAAAGTCAACATAGTTGCAACTCGTAGTCAAGATGATGTCAAGGAAATGTATGATTTATTGGGAGATGCGAAACACCGTAAGATGTTAGACACTCAATTTAAAAACAATGATTCAAACTTTCAAATTGTTATTGTTGTGGATATGTGGATTACGGGGTTTTGATGTGCCGATCACTTGCCGTTATGTACATTGACAAGCCTCTTCAAAAACATACGCTCATTCAGACGATTTCCCGTGTGAATCGTGTATTTGAAGGAAAAAGACCATGGTTTGGTTGTTGACTATATTGGCATCAAGCGAGCAATGCTAGAAGCTATTAAAAACCTATGGTGGGGAGCAAGAAGGCCCAATTGATGAGTTGGAGGTTACCTTGAAAATCTTTAGAAATCAATTGAGTTTAATTGATGAATTGCTGGTCAATTTTGATGCCTCAGATTTCTATTGTGGTACGCCTGCGGAGAGTTACTTTGTCTTAACAGAGGAGCAGAGTACGTTCAGAGACTTCATGATATGGAAGTACGTTTTATGTACCTTTCACGTCGAATGAAATCTGCTTATGAGATTGTTTTTCCTTCTGGAGAGCTCACAGATGAGGAGACAGAGAAAGCTCAATTTTATATGGCAATTCGGTCAATTATCTATAAACAGACCAAAGGTAATGCACCAGACGCTGAAATAATGAACAAGCAAGTTCAGCAAATGATTGAAAATGCGATAGCTTCAACGGGTGTGGAAGATATTGTTAATAATGACAAACAAGAGCTATTCGATGAAAGTTTCTTAGATGAACTTGATGCTTTAGAGATGCCTATCACTAAATTTAATGCCTTACTTAAGTTATTGAGACGTGCCATCGACCAATACGGTGGAACTAATCAGGTTAAAGCCATTGAATTTTCCGAGAGATTAGATGAGAGTTAGTTGAAGCCTATAATAATAGAGATAGTCAATTTTTCGTTTCCGAGGTAACAGCAGACTTTATCAATAGTCTTTCAGATGAAATCATGAAGATATTGAAAGACCTTCAAACTGATATGGATTCTTTCAAAGATTTAGGAATTTCTTATGAAGAGAAAGCCTTTTATGACATCCTTATCAAGGTTCATAGTGAACATGAGTTTGAATATGCAGATGAAAAATGTATTGATTTAGCTAAAGCTATTAAAGATTTGGTTGATGATAAAGCGCAGTATGCAGACTGGTCAAGTCGTGAGGATATTAAGAGTCAGCTGAACATGGATTTAACAATCTTACTCTACGAAAATGGCTATCCACCGCAATGGAATGATGAAGTTTTTTTGAACAAGTGCTTGGACAAGCTGAGAACTTTAAAAAGTCTACAAACTGATACCTAGGAGGATATATGGCTTCAATTACAAAAATATGTAAAGAGCATTACTTTGATGAGGTATCAAAAGCAGGGGTTGATTATTTCTTACAGAATGTTATTCATTTAGGAGTTATAGCTGATGAGCTTATAGGAGTCGGTTTCTGTTGAGTATAGTGAAATAAAGTATGTTTCTGCAGGGAATAGAGAAGATGATTTAATAGACATTGATGTATTACTGAACATCTATGCGGAGGTATCTAGATTTTCTATTTTTGAACCAGAAGATACTCAAAAGAAAAATCGTTGGCTACGTGTCTCGTGCACAGCACTTGTAGATGATGGTCTTAAAGATTTTCAAATTCAATCAGTCACTCCATACAAGAGGGGCAAGATTAGTCTTTTTCGAACATCCTCTTTCTGATGAACTGGTACCTTTTTTGTGGAAAGGCGAACTAGATGATACCGCAGAAGCAATTTTGAGACTGTATTATCCAGATGCGCTCAAGTCACCCATGCAAATTAATCCATATATTCTAGCTCAAACATTGGAGCTTAGTGTTGAATTTAGAGAAATCACCTCTGACACTTCTATTTTTGGACGGATTTATTTTGAGGATGACACGGAGCAAGAGATATCTGAAATGACTATTGTTATTGATAGTAACCTAGAAAAAAATTAGACCATCAGGAACTGTCAATAATACTATTGTTCATGAATGTTTACATTGGATTTTACACCGATATTCAGTGGAGCTAGAGAAGGGTTCTGCTGATAGCGTGGCTCAAATTTCAACAACTGAAGAAGCTGTTGAAACGGATTGGATGGAATGGCAAGTACACAGTCTCGCTCCTAAAATCATGATGCCTAAAGCTATGACTCAACAATTTCTCAAATTGAAATTTGCTGAGTTAAAAAGAAAATAGACAAGTGAACTCAATGATAGATATCATTGAAGATTTAATTAAAGCTACTGCGAATTATTTTTGGGGTGACTATTATTGCAGCTCAAAAACGCTTAGCAGAATTTGGGATGAGGAGGCTAGGGGAGCATTTTAATTATGTTGATGGTCGCTATGTTCCAGCCCATTCTTGGCAAAAAGTTTTCTAGGAGTTGACCAAACATTTTCGATAGGGCTAAAAGGATTTGTCAAAAATTACTTTTAGAACATCAATCCGTTAAAAATAGATTAACAGAAGGTGGGCTAATCTATATTGACTCTCATATTTGTTTAAACGAACCAAAATATGTAGTTTTATCTGAAGATGATATTCCTAAGATGACCTACTATGCTCGAACACATATGGATGAGTGTTGTCTTGTTTTTGAAAAATAAATCATAATCAAAGTTCTTCAAGAGTAACATTTATCAATGTTTTGAATAATTCAGCTGAACTGAGTATCACTCCATCTTTCAAGTATCCAGCTAATGATAGGAATTTAGACATAGAGTCTAGAGCACGGTTACTAAGTGAATTAAGTTCGGAGTTGAGTCAAGCCTTAAGGGAATTACCATATGATTTTTGGTAGTGCGTTAAATTATCTAAGGAAGTATCGAAAAATTGACCAATCAGTCTCTATCGGACTTATCTCTATTATCTGTAGAATATATTTCTAAACTTCAAAAACAATCACATCAAAGAACCGTCTGTTCAAAACTGTTGTAGCGTTATGTATAGCCATGTCACTTCATTTTCAACTGAGTGATGAATTCTTAAAGCAGGCTGGTGAAGTTTGCGCTCATTGTCTACGGATGAAGATATGCTCTATAATCTTATGATTTTGAGTTCTTCCGACTATACTGTGGAGGATTGTAATCAAATATTACTTGAAAATAATTTACCACCATTGACGATAAAAGATTCTAGCATTTAAGCTAGAGTCTTTTGTATGTCCAAATTTCTCAGTTTAGAAATCTCCCTAAGGTAGCTAGTCGAACTCTCAACCTTCTTTTTAACCACAAATTAAGAAAAATATCTTATACTGAATGGAACAATGAGAAAAATTATGTGATGTAATTGAATGTAATCTAGATGACATTTTAAATATGAGTTAAACGAGAAGAGAATTTTATCCCTTATGTTATAATTAAATATGAAAAGGATTTCGTATATGGTAGTTATTTTTGTCATTAATGGAAAATCTATTAGTAGAGCAACTAGGAAATTACTTTAATGGACTTATAGGTAAAATAAAAATTAAGATTCGTTATAAAAAGGCTAAAGAACGAAGTTGAAGTGTTAATATTAAAACAATACGGAAAGAAAGAATATTATCTCGATTTTTGATAGATTTTTAATTGAGCAGAATGTTCTTGATAAAATAATAAAAATTTTTCTTAATCAGGATATTTTACAATCAAAAACAGTAAATCAATCTGTAGATTATTATCTTAATTTGTTTATTGAAGAGTATCCAAAATATAAATTATACAAAAATGATTTCAAACAAATTATTCAAAAGTACTTTGAAATTATATTTAAAGCAACTTAACACACTAGATACACATGAATCACAAGCACTTTCTAGAATCATTAAAGAGATTAGTAATGGTTTAGATGAACAATTACAATACTTAAAGCTTATTGTGGATGATAATAATGCAATGTTGAAACAAGCTGTAAATGGTACTTTTAAGGATACGTTCTATATTACAACCTTGTTGACAACATCTGGTGAGTCATTTGTTCAGTCCGACTATTTTTGAGGCGTTATCTATTTCAGGATACCGAAGGTAGCAAGGAGAAAAATTCATTAGATATCCTTTTTGCAATATCATAAAGTTGTATTAGTAGGCGAAGCAGGATCCGGAAAAACATTTGAAACCTTTAGCTAATAAATCAATTATGTACAAAAATACTCTAACTATCAATTAATTCCTATCTATATTCCGTTAATGGAGTACGAGGATAGCTTAGGAACATTATTCGAGATCATTCAATCGAAAATGGAGCCTTTCTGTGAAGGAAATTCCAACGAGGCTATTAAACAGCTATTCGTTAATAATCAATTGGCGCTGTTCTTCGATGGTATTGATGATATTATTGATGAGAGAAAGAGAGTGAAATTTTTCCGAAGCCAATCAATTAATGACACAATATAATCAAAATTTTTCTTTTTCACAACACGAGATAATCGTTATAAACATGAGCTTGGAGAAGAAAAGAGTTTCTTTCTAACGAACCTTTCTGAAAGTATAATTCAAAGTGATTTAATTAGACTTGGATGGTATAGTAATCTTCCGGAAGCATACCTTGAATTGTTTAGAAATCCTTTATTATATAAAAATTGGGAAAACTATTCTGGCTGATAGGAAAAATAAGGAGTTGTTCAATAGAACCCAAATTTTTTTACACAGTATTTCGAAAAACTATCTCTACAAAAATAGTTATTCAGAATTATCCTTGCATGAAACATTAAATCTTTTTGGTAAATTTTTCTTATGAGCATTTTGAACAATCTAGTTTTTACATACAGTGAAGTAGATAAAATAATAAGTGCTTATCCAGTTTCTACACAGAATAAAAGAAATATAATTGATTATTTTATAAATTTTGGAATTTTTAGTACTTCAGATAGAATTACTTTTTTTCTCATAAGCTATTTAAGGAGTTTTTGTGCGGCATACTATATTACGAATAACCTAACAGTTTCATCAGATACCGAACTTCTCGAAAAAACTTATCTACAATGAAGAATGGCGAGAGGTAGTCATTTTTATCTCAGGATTATTTTTCAACCATTGAGGAACAGGATAAATTTTTAGATTTTTGTTCTACAGCATAACCTACCTCTCTATATTGAATGTGTTAATTCTAAAAATGATTTGTTAAGAAATGATGGAATAACTGATTTTTTCCATAGAGAATCATGTGGAACGAATTTTTATCAGAAATTCATAAAACTTATTCATTTATAGTAGAAATTATTTTCATCCTATATCAGAGCAGTTTGAACCATTTATAACAGAAAATCAAGTGGATTCTAAAATCAGGGATTACTGGAAGTATAGTAGAAAATAGTCTTTATTATTGGTTTGATATCGTGGATAAAAGTGTCCCAGATGTAAAAGTTGTCAGCTCTAATCTACTGAGTCAAGTGCGTCAAGAATATCAGGCTACAATATTTTTAAAAACCACTAGGATGGTTCAGCATAGTACAAACTTGGAGTTATCAGGATTTATAGGGGATAGTGGGCGAAAAAATTGCAGTAGAGCTTATTAAAAAGTAATTTGAAAGATATATTAGAAAACAATCATTACCAGCAAGTAACTATATTTTTATGTGAACTTTTTAAAAAGAAACCATAGATAGGTTATCTTGGCTTAAAAGATATTGATGAAATCTCTTTGATGAGTAAAGAGGTTAGAAAAAGGATAGATGAAGCCCTTGAAGATTGTCCGGAAGTTTTAAGCTATACAACATCGGAAGGAGTAGAGTTGTTTAGTTTAAAATAAATTGTTATCTATTTTACTACACTCTGGTGTGGATTATAGGAGTTCTATCATACCTGGTCGTGATAGAGAATATTCAGAATCAAATGGCTTAACAATGAACTTATATTCTACGAAAAGAAAAATAGAAATAGTTGAAACATTTTTAATTTCGCTGAAGTGAGTTATCTGGAAAATGGTGAAATATAACTTTCCTAAAATTTATAGATGTTTTTCAAAGTTTCAAGATATGCCGTACAAAATTACTTATCACTTACAAAGATGATGAAAGTAATCCGTGGATAGGATATTATCACGTAGCATATTCAGGAGATAAAAATTTAGTTGAAGTATCTCATAGTGATTCGTTTAAGAATTATGAAGGAGCATATGATGAAATAATACAAAGTTACAATTTGTTAAATAGAGTTCTAAAAGATATTTCTACTCATGAGAGTGCTTTCTCAAATCTTTTTATTCTCAAGAAATATTAGTAAAAAAATACTCCATTAAGTGATTATGTCCATAAAGAGATAAAGAACAGTTTAGAGGAGATTTTTGGAAAAATCTGAAGTGTTTTTGAAGAGAGACTTATTAAGAGTAATGTCGACAGGAACAGATGCTAGAAAACAAGACAATAAAAGCCCTCTAATCAATTTATTGAGAGCTTTTATTATATATCGAACATTTAATTTATTTCACAAAAAAATGTAGTCAAAAATGTAGTCATTCGGTTGATTTTTATTGCAATACATTGAAGTTTAAAAATTCAAGAATCGCATTAAATCAAGGTTTTCACGTCTCTGTTGAAACGTAATGACCTATTATTTAACCTCTGTAAACACAACGTGCTTGCGAAGTTTTGGTGAGTATTTCTTCAATTGAAGACGGTCTGGGTGTTACGTTTGTTTTTAGAAGTAAGGTACAAGCGTTCACCAGATGCTTTGTGTTCAAGTGTAATATTTACGCGCATGATAGCTCCTTCTATTATTCAGCTGCAGCAGCTTTAGCGATTTTACGTCCTTTGTAGTATCCTTTAAGGGATACACGGTGAGGACGTGAGTAATCTCAGTAGTTTCATCAAAAAGTTACAGATGGAGCTGTAATTTTGTAGTGAGTGCGACGTTTGTTTTTCGCTTTTGAAGTGCGACGTGCAGGTACTGCCATTTTTAAATTCTCCTTTTAGTTTTTAAAATCTATTCAATGATGAATTTCATCAACTTTAGTAGTATATCAAATGTAAAAGTAAAGTTACTTGACAATTTTTGACAAACTAGCCAGTTTTTCAGCAAAGGGAAGTTTTCTATGGGAAATATTTTTCAAATGTCCCGCAAAATAACGGACTTGTGGTACAATAATTATATTATATAAATTCGAGGAAAGACTATGAAATTACAAAAACCAAAGGGTACACAAGATATTCTTCCAAAGGACTCTGGGAAATGGCAGTATGTGGAAGAATTTGCTCGTAATACTTTTAAAAAATACAACTATGCTGAGATTCGCACACCACTGTTTGAGCACTATGAAGTGATCAGCCGCTCTGTTGGGGATACGACCGATATTGTGACGAAAGAAATGTATGATTTTTACGATAAAGGCGATCGCCATATTACCTTGCGTCCTGAAGGGACAGCACCTGTCGTACGTTCTTATGTGGAAAATAAGCTATTTTGCAAGAAATCCAAAAACCGGTAAAACTTTACTATATGGGTTCAATGTTTCGATATGAGCGTCCACAAGCTGGTCGTTTGCGGGAATTTCATCAGATTGGTGTAGAGTGTTTTGGCTCAAACAATCCTGCGACTGATGTAGAGACGATTGCTATGGCAGCCCAATTTTTTTAATGAAATTGGTATTCGCAATGTGACGTTGCAATTGAACAGTCTGGGAATGCGGAGAGTCGTGCCACTTACCGTCAGGCCTTGATTGATTATTTGATGCCATTAAAAGACAATCTGTCTAAAGATAGCCAACGTCGTTTGGAAGAGAATCCTCTTCGTGTATTAGACAGTAAGGAAAAAGAAGATAAACTTGCTGTTGAAAATGCACCGTCTATTTTGGATTATCTAGATAAAAGAAATGCCAAACTCATTTTCAAGCAGTGCGGTCGCTGTTGGAGGCGCTGGAAAATTCCTTATACCATCAATACTAATATGGTTCGTGGATTAGATTATTATAATCATACGATTTTTGAATTTACCAGCAGATGTAGCAGGTAATGAACTGACAATTTGTGCAGGGGCGTTATGATAGCCTTGTTGCTTATTTTGTGGGCCAGAGACAGCTGGATTTGGCTTTGGAATGGGTGTGGAGCGCCTCCCTACTCGTTCTTGAAAAGCAAGGTGTGGAATTGCCGCTAGAGAATCGCTTAGATGTTTATATTGCAGTTTTTGGGAGAAGGTGCTAATAATACAGCATGGAAATTGTGCAAGCACTTCGCAGGCAAGGGTTTACAGTTGAGCGTGATTATTTAAATCGTAAGTTAAAAGCGCAATTCAAGTCATGCAGATACCTTTGGTGCTAAAGTGTTAATAACTCTTGGCGAAAGTGAAAGATTGAAAGCAAGCAAGTCACTGTCAAAAACAACCAAACGCGTGAAGAATTAATTGTCGATTTAAATCAGATCCAAGAAGATTTTTCAAGCAATTTTTAAGCAAGTAGGATTTTTAGTTGAGAAGTGCAAAAAGCTAGGTAGCGGTTTTTCTGCTATTATTTGTGTAAGGTGAACAGAGGTTGAATAACTGATGAAAAATTGTCATTCCATCTATACTTCAATTTATAATAGTTTTTAGTAATAGGTGGTATTGCTTATTTTTGTTAGAGGAGACTTTTCTTTCGATTCTTAGCACCGATTTTTTGGTTTAGCGGCAGGACTGTTGCGCTTAGCCTCAAGTTATGTTGTTAAGATTTTGCATCCTGAATTATATGAAAGAGAGATTAAGAAATGAAACTTAATCTCCTTTTATGAGAGATTAGGTTAAGATAAGAAGTTTTTGAAAAAGCGGACTTCTTTTTCATCTCTTTTGTGGTAAAATAGTAAAAAGAATTAAAAAAGTTTGGAGAATAAAAATGAGACGTTCAATGTATGCTGGACGTGTTCGTAGTGAACATGTCGGTCAAGAAATCACTTTAAAAAGGCTGGGTATCTCGTCGTCGTGACTTGGGAGGCTTGATTTTCATTGATTTACGTGACCGTGAAGGCATTATGCAGCTGGTTATCAATCCCGAGAATGTGACTAAAGAAGTCATGGGAACTGCCGAAAAGTTGCGAAGCGAATATGTTATTGAAGTGACTGGAAAAGTAGAAGCACGTACGCAGGCAAATGATAAACTTGCAACAGGAACTGTTGAACTGCGTATGTGGAGACTTTGACAATTCTCAATACAGCCAAAACAACTCCATTTGAAATTAAAGATGGTATTGAAGCGAATGATGATACACGCCTTCGTTATCGGTATTTAGATCTTCGACGTCCTGAAATGTTGGCAAATTTGAAATTACGAGCTAAAGTAACGCATTCAATTCGTAATTACTTAGATGAGCTTGAGTTTATTGACGTAGAAACTCCGTTTCTTACGAAATCAACTCCAGAAGGTGCGTGATTATTTGGTGCCAAGTCAGAGTGAACCAAGGGCATTTCTATGCATTGCCACAAAGTCCTCAGATTACAAAAACAATTGTTGATGAATGCTGGTTTTGATCGTTATTATCAAATCGTGAAGTGTTTCCGTGATGAGGATTTGCGTGGAGATCGTCAACCAGAGTTTACACAGGTTGACTTGGAAACTTCATTTCTTTCTGATCAAGAAATCCAAGATATTACAGAAGGCTTGATTGCTCGAGTGATGAAAGAAACAAAGGGGATTGCGGTTACACTACCATTCCCACGAATGACATATGATGATGCAATGACTTTATATGGAAGTGATAAACCAGATACTCGTTTTGCAATGCTTTTTGCAAGACTTGACAGAATATTGTCAAGGGAGATTGACTTTAAAAGTTTTTCAGAAGCACCAGTAGTTAAAAGCTATTGTTGTGAAAAATGCTGCTGATAAATATTCTCGTAAAGATATTGATAAGCTGACAGAACAGGCAAAACAATATGGTGCAAAAGGTCTTGCTTGGGTCAAAGTGGCCTCAGATGAATTAAATGGCCCAATTGCTAAATTTTTGCAAGGCTTGACAAGTGAGTTGACAGATGCTTTACAGCTAGAAGAAAATGATTTGGTTCTCTTTGTAGCTGATACTGTCAGAAGTTGCCAATGCAACTTTGGGTGTACTTCGTGTCCGTTTGGCAAAAGAACTAGGCTTGATTGATGAGTCAAAATTTAATTATCTTTGGGTGATGGATTGGCCAATGTTTGAATGGTCAGAAGAGGAAGGGCGTTATATGAGTGCACATCACCCATTCACCCTTCCACAAGCAGACACAGCTCATGAGTTAGAAAGGTGATTTGAGTAAAGTTCGTGCTATTGCTTATGATATTGTCTTGAATGGTTATGAATTGGGTGGTGGAAGTCTTCGTATTAACCATAAAGATTTGCAAGAACGAATGTTCAAAAGCCCTTGGTTTTTCTAAAGAAGCAGCTACTGATCAGTTTGGTTTCTTGCTAGAAGCTATGGATTACGGTTTTCCACCACATGGTGGGTTAGCTATTGGACTAGATCTGCTTTGTCATGTTGCTAGCTGGTGAGGAAAAATATCCGCGAAGTGATTGCTTTCCCTAAAAAAATAATAAAAGCAAGTGATCCTATGACACAGGCGCCAAGCCTAGTTGACACTAAGCAGCTTGAGGAATTAAGTTTACAAGTAGAAACTCATGAAGAAAAACTAAGATTTATAAACGATTTCGTTATTATTTTGCGCCGTTTGGCTTATAATTTTAAATTGATACAAGTGCTTTAAAAAGTATCTCCCGTAAGAAGTATGATGAAAAATATCTGCTTCACTAATCTATGGTTTTTATCTGCAGTTGCAGTTAATCTCTTCTTTCAACCGGGGCATGTGTACTCGAGTGGGGCGACAGGGATTGGCACAGATTTTAGCCGCTTTAAGTACACGTTTTTGGGATTGCCATTCCTGTTTCTGTAACTTTTTATCTCATCAATATCCCACTAATGATCTTGGCTTGGTATCAAATTGGGCACAAGTTTACAGTGTTTACTTTTTATTACAGTTTCCATGAGCTCACTGTTTATCCAGTTTGTTCCTGAGTGAGTTTAACAAATGACCCAATTATCAATGCATTGTTTGGTGGGGTCATTATGGGAATGAGAATTGGCTTTTGCTTACGTTCCAATATTTCTAGTGGTGGGACAGACATTGTCAGTTTGACAGTTCGGAAGAAAAACAGGCAGAAATGTCGGAAAATATTTCTTTATTGTCAATGGGATGATTATGATTATTGCGGGTGTGACCTTTGGGTGGAAATATGCGCTTTATTCGATGATTACGATTTTTGTTTCGAGTCGGGTGACAGATGCCGTCTTTACCAAGCAAAAAGAGGATGCAAGCTATGATTATTACCAGTTATCCTGAAGCTGTTATTGAAAAATCCACAATAAGTTGCATCGTGGTGCAACGATTATCAATGGTGCAGAAGGTACCACAATCATGAGAGAAAAAGCAGTTTTGATTACAGTTATTACGCGTGCTGAATTTAATGAATTCAAGCATATCATGCGAAAAAGTAGACCCACATGCTTTTTGTATCAGTAGCAGATAATGTTCACATTCTTGGACGTTTTCGATGGAAGAATAAAACCATCAGATTAGCTAGTTCAGCTAATCTGATGGTTTTTAATTAATCACCTTTAAAGACTGTCTTCCCTTTTTAAGATCAAAATCAATAGGAAGTGAGCCAAAGAGTTTTTGTTTTAAAGTATAGAATGAGTAAATCGATATAATAGCTGAGTTCAAAAAGTACAGCTTTGAAAGGTGGATAGGGACTGACAAAGCAAGGTTTTTCATGATTATTTAAGTACGAGAACTTGTTTTCCAGGGACAGTATAGTAATCTTTGTTAGCGTCGAGAGGAGTATCAAGGCTGATTTTGGGATAGTTGATAAACACAGCTTGTTTATCCTGATTTGGATAGATAAATGAATTGTTCCCAAAAGTTAATGAGGATAGTGATTTGATTTTCTTTTTCTTTGATTTTGTATTCGACTATAGATTCATTCAGCCATTGAGCAGAGCAACAATTTTTGATTTCTGTACGTGTTTTCAAACGTAAGAGTGGATGTTTTTTTCTGAATTGAATGAGCTGACGGATAAACGCCACATCTTTTTCATATTCAATTGAGCGTAACCAATCTAGACGGTTAATAGTATCTGAGTATTATAAGTATTCTCAATGAGATTCTTGCTGCGGAAAAATTCTTGTCCACTGTGGATGAAAGGTACTCCTTGTGCAAGGATGGAGAGATGCAGAGCAAGTCGGGCATTGTCAAGCTGTTCTTTCAAATCAATCTTCGAATTCTGAATCGCGAAGTAATCAAAGGCAGTTGCATCATCATGGCACTCTACGTAGTTTATAGCTTGATGTGGGGCGATAAAGTGTTTAGTGCCCTGTGACGCCGACATTAGCAGTTAGGATATTCTCGATGGAACTTATCGAATGCTTTTTCTTGTAATTGTTTTCCTTTTGCAATGGTTGCTTTTATTGTATTGCGGAAATGATCATTGAAAAACCATAACTTGGTAATTTATCAGCATTAAACTGGTGAGCCAGTCTATTGTTATCTAGGCCTGTATTCATACGCCAGCCTTCTCCGTAAAGATAGACGTTCGGATAGAGAGTTGCAATTCCCTCTGCAATCTGTTTTCATAGTTTCTATATCTAAAATCCCCATGAGGTCAAAGCGGAATCCATCGAATCCGTAAATCGTTAACCATTGTTTGAGGGAATGCTTAATATAGCTACGAACCATTGCTCGTTCACTTGCTACATCATTTCCACAAAATGTACCATTTGTTAAATTACCATTGTGATCGTAGCGGAAAAATAACCTGGAACAATTTTTTCAAAAGCATAGGCTTTAGGATCGTAGACATGATTATAAACAACGTCCATGATAACGCTAATATCAGCTTGGTGGTAAGTAGCGATGACTTCTTGCAATTCAACGATTCTTGCATATGGATCATGTGGATTAGTTGTAAAACTGCCGTCGGGAAGGTTGTATTGCATAGGGTCGTATCCCCAGTTGTATACGAGTTCTGGATGATTTTTCATCAACGCTGCCAAAAATCATACAAAGGCATGAGCTGAATGTGAGTTACACCTAACTGTTTGCTGTACTCCATCCCTAAAAGTGTGTTTTTGCAACTGCGGAGACTCTGTCAGAGATTTGAATTTACCAGGATAAGTAAACTTAGCTTCTTTTTGCATGGAAAAATCTCGTACACTCATCTCGTAAATAATGGCCTCTGTCATTGACATTTGTGTCTGTGCTCGATGTATAGGACGAGAAATTTTCTCTAGGTTAATTACGTAACTAGCTCCAGAATTGCTTTCGGACGATAGGGCATAAGGGTCGTGAACTTCTACCCAGTGACCATTTGCTTTGTGTAGATAGTAATAAGCAGCTCCATCAAAATTTCCAGATACTTCTGTTTGCCACACTCCCTTTTTCTCCGAGAGTCATTGGGTAAACGGAATTTTGTAAATGAAGTAATACTTGTTCAGAAATTGGTGCCCAGAGCTTAAAAGTTGTTACTTCTGGGGTATAATGAGCTCCTAAATCATTTTTGTTGTAAAGCAAACGTCTGGTCAAAAATTGGCTTTCTCACAATATGGCGAAATTGTAAGAACGTTTTATTACGATCGTGGTCATAAATCAATAATGTTTGGTTACGTCTAGCGGTGTTAGAGGAGCAAGACTGTATTGCACGAAGTCGTCTTGTTCTTCCAGAGCTCTTATCTGTAAAGTTTTGTGTGCTATCAACCGTTTCGATTGTAAATTGTAATTGTTCAGTATAAAATTGTTTTTCTAACTCGATCGTGATGAGACTTTGGTCATCTAAGTAGGCTTTGAATGTTCGGAAAGCCATAAACTTCCTTTCTTTATTGTTCGATAATGCGATGTGGAATTAATTGGCGATAACAAATTTGTCGATTTTCTTTGGTATCATTGATAATTTGCAGGATGGTTTTAAAAGAAATTCGCCCCAGTTCTAGCGTATTAATATCAACATAGCTGCTAAGTCAAGTTTTGGCTTGATGGAGTCAAATGATAATGTTGGGATGGTCAAGTGTTGTTCTTTTAAGTATTCACAAACCCCTTCAGCTAAGAGACTGTCTGTTGTGATAATGGCATCAATTTTTGAATCGCGACTGAGAAGTCGTTTGGTGAATTGATAACCCTTTTCTTCCAAAAATTCATTTACAAAGGCTGTGTTTTGAGGATCGGATTCTAATTTGTAATCTTCTAGTGCTTTTTGATATCCTTTGTAACGATCTTGTGTCACAAATAACCTTTTGCTACCACCAATAAAAGCAATGTTGCAGCAACCGTTTTTGATGAAGTATTCTGTTGCATCATATCCGGCTTGAATATTGTCATTGTCCACCAAAGGAATGAATGGTGAAAAGAGATTTTCCTAAAATTAAGAAAGGAAATTGTTCTTCGCTGACCATTTTTCACTAATGGATCATTTTTCCTGAGAATAGAGAAAATGAGTCCGTCACACGTTTCCTAGAACCATTTGGGAAATAGCTTCCATGCGTTCTTTTTCATTTTTCCCGGTCGCAATTTGAATAGCGTAGTGAAATTCAGAAGCTACCTGAGCAATCCCACGAAAAACTGAAGGAAAAATGGATTTTTGATAAAAAGCATCAGAATCATCAGGTAAAAACAACACCAATGACTTGTGTGTAACTGCCTAACAAGACTACGTGCATTAAGATTAGGATGATAATTCAATTCCTTCATAGCTTTACGAACCCTTTTTTGGTCTCATCGCTAATGCTAGATTTGTTTTGGACACACGGGTAACGGTAGAAGGTGAAACTCCTGCTAATTTAGCAACGTCTTTGATAGTGACTCGCATAAAAACTCCTTACTTTTTAATTTTTTCATCACGGAACTGTGTTCGGTAAAAATATGACGAGATAGAGGACAAACAGAATATTTTGAATAGTAATCATAGTTGTCATAGCTTGACCGAATAATAATCCGGCTGCAACAGCAATCAATGTCGGCAGACCTAAGCAGTTCAAAGCAAAGTGATAGCATTCTTTAACTGTTTTAAAAAGAAAAAGACAGGATTTTTAGTTAAGTAAAGGAAGAAAAGTGGCTCCTAAAAGGACAATAGAAGTTTAATGTCAGTAAAAACCTGAAAGCAGCGTCAAAAATAGGCTAATGGTGACACGATTTTGTTGGAACCAATCCTGAGAAATAGCTGCACTAAGAGATTTTTTTATTATTCAAAGCAGCTTGATTGATATGCTGATATTGAATGTTTGCCAGCTTTTTCCTTTTTGCTAGATAATCAGTTGTTTGGATCCAAAAAGCAAGTGTTAGTTTTCTCCTAAGGTAGACTGTTCTTGTCCTAGAAGAATAGTGCCAGCTTTTGCTATTGTGGGTTGATTGCTGACCAGCATAGTAAAATTGATGATTTTTCAATTTTAGCATTTTTGTGATATCAGTCATCGCCTCCTTTGTGATAGGGTCAAAAAACACCGTCTACGAAGGTAGTGAGTGGATAAGTTTTGAGAGATGCGTTTTGCATGGCAACCGGAATCATGGATAGAAATTAAAAATGCTTGTAAAAATCAGTTGAAACCAGGTCAGTAATTTTCGATTGGCAAAAAGGCTTTTTAAAACCGGAAATACTAGAAAAAAATAATTAAATGGATAAAGGTAGCATAAGACACTCTTTCTAAAGAATTATAATCAGGTGATGGCTAATAAAATTAAATTTATTAGCTATCATACAACTATAAATAAAAGAGGGTGGGACAAGATTATCCCTTGTCGCCACCACTTGTTAAACCAGATACAAAGTTCTTTTTGTAGGAAGAAGAATAAGATACAGATTGGCAAGGCAATCAAGATAGCACCTGCTGAGAAGTAGGCAATCTTCAAATTCTTCACATCACTAACAAAGGTTTGTAAACCAACAGCAACTGTATAGAATTCTTTTTCACGAAGTAAGAAACTAGATAAGATATAGTCTCCAAATGGTCCCATGAAAGCCCAGAGAGCTTGTACAGCGATCATTGGGCGAACAGTGGCAATACAATTTGCCAGAAGCGTCTAAAGTGACCAGCACCGTCCAATTTCGCGGACTCATCGAGGTGAGATGGGAACCGTATCAAAAGTACCCTTTCATGAGCCAAGCGTTCATTGGGATACCGCCACCAACGTAAAGGAAGATGAGGAACCAACTTTGGTTGAGTGCATTCAACATCAAAAGCCATAACGAAGAAGGCGGTCAGAGCAGCCATTGTTGGTACCATTTGAATGATTAAGAAGAAGACCAGACTTTGTTTTTCTAGCTAGGAAATTATAACGACTATAAGCGTAACCAGCTAGTACAACTATACTTGTTTGGATAATCATTGTCAAGATAGCAATGATTAAGGTATTAAAAGTACCAAGTCCCATAAAGAGTTTCAGTAAAAAGCTTGCTAAAGTTCTCTAGGCTAAAATTAATATCTGTATCGAGTTTAAAATGCAAGGACATTCCCTGTCTTGAAAAGCAGACATAATCGTAATCAGAGAGGATAGATAATGATAATAGATAAAGCCACTAGATAGAAATAAGTTAAAAAAAGTGGTTTAAACGGCGTTTAAATTTAATAGGGATTATTCATCTTACATCCTCCATATCAAATGCATGTAGTTTCTTGAACGCAATCATGGAGATTGAAATCACGATAAGAGAAATGATAAGTGTTACCGCAGCAGCCATTGAGTATTGAGGAGCTGCACCTGTCGTTAAACGATAAATCCATGAAATGAGGATGTCGGTCGAACCTGACCACCACCAACTGTACCAGGACCGCCATCATTAAAAGAGGTACATGATAGAGAAGTTGTTGAAGTTGAAAGTATACTGACTGATGAGTGTAGGAGCAGCAACTGCTAAAATCATTGGGAAAGTGATATTGCGGAATTTTTGCCATGCATTTGCACCATCAATGTAAGCTGCTTCGTAAAGATCGTTTTGGAATGGATTGCAAGATACCAAGTGTCAATACATAAATGTAAAGGAAACCAAGCCAACCTTGCATCATAATTAGAGCAACTTTTAGTCCAGGTTGGATCTGTTTTCCAAGGAATCAGATGTCCATTTAAGAATGGCAATACTTTACCAGAAGCGGAATGACTTGGGTATTGATCGCACCGATACTATCGTTGAACATGTTACTGAAAGTTAAGATAGTGATGAATGCTGGGACGGCCCAAGGCAGTAGGAAGATAACACCGAAAATGCGTTTTCCTTTAATAAATGGTTGGTTTTGCAATAATAGCGGTAAAAATACCAATAACGATTTGGACGGTTGAGGGCAGTCAGTGCCCAGATAATAGTCAACCAGAACGGCTCCAAAAGCAGAACGGAAGAGTGCTAAGTCACTAAATATTAGTGAAGTTTGTCACGCCAACCCAATCAAGAGTTTGGTTGGAGGCAGATGTTGGAAATCATAGTTTGTAAAGGCGATTAAAGAGTGACCAATACAGGAAAATGATATGCAAAAGTCATTGCAATATATGAAGGAATAATCAATAGGTAAGGAAAACCATTAGCGTAAATTCCTTTTAACATATCTTTGAAAGTCGTAGGAACTGGATAATCATTATTCCAACGTTTCGCAATAGTATAAGCATCTTTTAGATTGAGAGCATAAAAGATGAAATAAACAATGACAAGAATAAAAGTGGAATGCACCACGAATCAGCATGAAAAGAGAGTTGTCGCGTCCAGGCACCTCACCGAGAGTAATTAAGTTTCCTAACTCCAGGAGCAGCAATGGCGAAAAAAAGTAAATCAAAAATAAGATGGTAACTCCTAAAAAGATAGCCCTTTTGCTTTTTGTTTATTATAAATTTGCCCCAAGTCCTGGGATGAGGGAGAGCAGCAATGCTTTACGTGGCTGTTGTTGTGTAGTCATCAGAGTCTCCTTTTTCTAAAATATAGAACTCGACTGGTGCTGCCAATCGAGGTTCTATCCTACCTCAATCTGTTTTTATTTTTACCAAATTTTTGATTGATAGTATCTTTAATCAATTTAGGCATCATTTACAGCGGTTTTAGTATCTTTTTACCACTTACAGCATCAAAGAGCATACTTGCTGCTGGATCCCATACAGTACTCATTTCAGAGATATTTGGCATAGGTTGAGCAGATTGGAATTGTTTAATAACAGCTGAAGTCAATTCATCATTTTTCCTTCAGCGTATTTACGAGCCTCTGTGTTTTGCAGGTACTTCGTTTGTAGCATCATGAAAGCTTTTTGTTGTTCAGTCGAAGTCAAGAAATTAACAAATTTTTGAGCTGCTTTGGCATTTTTAGATCCTCGCAGGGATGACCCAAGCTTCTACCACCAAAGGTTTGATAATTTTACCATTTGGAAGTGTAGGAATAGTGGCAACACCATAGTTCACTTTAGCTTCTTTGAATGATGCAGCTTTCCAAGGGCCTTCAATGATAGCAGCTGTTTTTACCTGATTGGAATTGAGTTTGAATTAAGTTTGCGGCACCTTTAGTATCTTGCATTCCTTTTGGCCATTTTGCATACCAAGTTTTAGCGTATTCAACACCTTTGATAGAACCGTCATTTGCCAGTCCAATGTCTTTAGGGATCGGTACCGTTCTTACCAAAGACGTATCCACCATTACCCGCTAAAAAGACCATAAGTATAATAGAAGTTTGTCCAGTCAGCGAGGAAAGCAGTTGTTTTGCCATTTTCGTTAGCAAAAGCATATTTGCTGTCTTTTGCAAGTTCTTCTAATTCAGCAAATGTAGTTGGAGCTTTAGAGATAAGATTTTTGTTATAGTACATTACTAATGTTTCAATAACAGCAGGTGCGCCATAAGTCTTACCTTTTTTGTTGTTACGAGGTGCTTTGGTAGTATCATCTGTCATTGAACCTTTATCAAGTTTCATTTTCAGAAAGTTGGCCGTCTGAGCCGAGACTACCTACACGGTCATATGGAGACATCATAACGTCTGGAGCTTTGCCAGATTGGTTGTCAAGTGAAAGATTTTTCAAGACCTTTAAGTTGGTCGCCAGTTTTAATAGTAACTTTTTGTTTCCACTTTCTTTTTCAAAAAGCTTCAGCTGCTTTCTTTACATATTTTTTTCGTATTGTTTTTCTACGTAAACAGTGAGGTTTTACCATCACCAGAAGAAGCTGATTTATTATTTTGCTACCGCAAGCTACTAGTAACAAACTAGCCAATCCTACAGTTCCAGAACTGCAACACTTTTCAACATTTTTACGTTTCATGATTTATTCCTCCTAAAGAATAAAAATAATAGATAATAATTTAATTAGTTTACACAAACGTTTTCTTAAACTAAGACTATTATAGCACAAACGGAAAACAGTTGCAACACTTTTTAAAAATCTTATTATTTTTCCTATCCAAAAAATTTAATAAAACAATAGAGAAAATGATTTAAACATCAAAACATTTTAAAAATTACAGCAGAAAAATGGTTGCGTCCATTCTGGAATTAAGTTATAATCAAATCAACGCAAACGTTTTTCGTTAAATGAATACAAAATTTAACAGAAAAATTTATTGAGGTGAAAAAGATGAAAGAGCGTCAAAGTGGTGTTCTCATGCATATTTCTTCTCTACCAGGAAAATACGGAATCGGTTCATTTGGGCAAAAGTGCTTACGATTTTTGTCGATTTTCTGGTGAGAACTAAAGCAACGTTACTGGCAAAATATTGCCGCTAGGAACAACTAGTTATGGAATTCTCCATATCAATCTTTTCTGCATTTGCGGAAATACACATTTTATTGATTTTGATCGATTGGTTGAAGAAGGATTGCTTGTGCAAAAAGTGATCTTGAAGGGCTGAGACTTTGGTCAAGATCCCAGAAAAGTAGATTACATAAAGGTATTTAATAATCGTAGGCCTGTGTTGGAAAAAGGCGGTGAAACGTTTCTTAGAAGTTGATGATTTGGCAGCTTATGAAAAAGTTTGTGGCTGACAACTCATCATGGCTCGAAGTATTTGTTGAATACATGGCGATTAAAGAGTATTTTGACTTGAAAGCTTGGACCGAATGGCCAGATGCGGCTCTTCGACGTCGTGAAGCAGCTAGTTTAGCCCATTATCGTGAAAAATTGGCTGCAGATTGACTTATCATCGTGTAACGCAGTATCTTTTCTTTAAACAATGGTTAGAATTAAAAGCGTATGCCAATGAACATTACATTGAAATTGTTGGCGATATGCCAATCTATGTAGCAGCTGATAGCTGTGATGTTTGGGCACAACCACACTTCTTTAAAAACAGATGAGCTAGGGGCAGCCTACATGCGTAGCGGGATGCCCACCAGATGAATCTCTGCGACTGGCCAACTCTGGGGAACCCAATTTATGACTGGGAAGCAATGGATAAAGATGGTTATAGTTGGTGGATTAAACGCCTACGTGAAAGCTTCAAGATTTATGATGTAGTACGTATTGATCATTTCCGTGGATTTGAATCTTACTGGGAAATCCCTGCGGGTTCTGACACAGCAGCTCAGGTAAAATGGGTAAAAGGTCCTGATTATGCTTTGTTTAAAAGCTGTAAAGGAAGGATTGGGTGAATTAAATATTATCGCTGAGGATTTGGGCTTTATGACCGACGAAGTGATTGCTCTGCGATGAAAAACAGGGCTTCCCTGGCATGAAAGTCATTCAATTTGCTTTTTAATCCAGAGTCTGAAAGTATTGATAGTCCACATCTTGCGCCTAATAATTCTGTGATGTACACAGGGACACATGATAACAATACTGTTCTTGGTTGGTATCGTGATGAAATCGATGATGCTACACGTGAGTATATGGCTCAATATACCAATCGTAAGGAATATGAAACAGTACCTCATGCAATGTTACGGACTATCTTTTCTTCTGTCAGCTTTATGGCAATTGCAACCATGCAAGATTTACTTGAATTAGACGGTTCAGCTCGCATGAACTATCCATCAACTATTGGTGGAAATTGGTCCTGGCGTATGACAGCAGATGATTTGGATCCTGTGATTGAAGCAGAGTTATATAGCTTGGACGAAAACATATCGTCGTTTAAATAAAAATTTATTAAAGAAATAGAATGAATTGTAACGTTCTTTTTCTAGGTAGGAGAAAAATGTCAAATTTACAAAAATTTATCAACAAACTTATCAAAAAGGAATTGCTGAATGTAGCAATGAAGAATTGTATATTGCCCTTTTTAAAACTATACAAAAATTGGCTAGTGCGCAAAAAGCCAGTCAATACTGGTAAAAAGAAGCTTTACTATATTTCTGCCGAGTTTTTGATTGGGAAACTTTTGTGCAAACAACTTGATTAACCTTGGCCTTTATGACAATGTTAAAAAAAGAGCTAGCAGACGCTGGTAAAGATCTAATTGAAGTTGAAGAAGTAGAATTAGAACCTTCACTTGGAAAATGGCGGTTTGGGACGTCTAGCTGCTTGTTTCACTTGATTCAATTGCGACTCTTGGCTTGAATGGAGATGGTGTTGGACTAAATTATCACTTTGGCCTGTTCCAACAAGTCTTGAAAAATAATGAGCAAACAACAATTCCAAACTTTTTGGCTAACTGAACAAAATTGGTTGGTAAAAATCAAAGCCGTAGCTATCAAGTTCCATTTGCTAATTTTACGTTAACATCAACTCTTTATGATATTGATGTGCCTGGTTATCAAGACAGCTACTAAAACCGCCTTCGTCTGTTCGATCTTGACTCGGTTGATGCAAGTATCATTGAAGATGGGATTGACTTTGATAAGACAGATATTGCTCGTAATTTGACTCTTTTCCTTTATCCAGATGATAGCAATAAACAAGGTGAACTGCTCCGTATCTTCCAACAATACTTCATGGTATCAAATGGTGCGCAATTGATTCTCGACGAAAGCAATTGAAAAAGGTAGCAATCTTCATGACTTGGCTGACTACGCAGTTGTGCAAATTAATGATACTCACCCATCAATGGTCATTCCTGAGTTGATCCGGCTCTTGACTGCACGTGGGATTGAGCTTGATGAAGCAATCTCAATCGTTCGCAGTATGACTGCTTATACAAACCATACTATTCTTGCAGAAGCATTGGAAAAAAATGGCCACTTGAATTTTTAGAAGAAGTTGTTTCCACACTTGGTTCCAATTATCAAAGAATTGGATAAACGTGTAAAAGCAGAATATGTAGATCCGGCTGTTCAAATTATTGATGAACACAATCGAGTACATATGGCGCATGGATATTCACTATGGATATAGTGTAAATGGTGTTGCAGCACTTCATACAGAAATTTTGAAGAACTCAGAGCTTAAAGCTTTCACGATATTTATCCAGAAAAATTCAACAATAAGACAAATGGTATTACGTTCCGTCGTTGGCTCATGCATGCAAATCCACGTTTATCAAATTATATCGACAGTTTAATTGGTCGTGATTGGCATCATGATGCATCACATTTGGAAGAGTTACTTGAGGTGTCTAGCAAGGCTGATGTGAAAGCTGAACTTGAAAAAATTAAAGCTCACAACAAGCGGAAATTGGCTCGTCATTTGAAGGAACACCAAAGGTGTTGAAATCAATCCAAACTCTATTTTTGATATCCAAATCAAACGTCTTCACGAATACAAACGCCAACAAATGAATGCTCTTTATGTTATTCATAAATATTTGGACATCAAGGCTGGGAATATTCCTGCACGTCCAATTACGGTCTTCTTTGGTGGTAAAAGCTGCTCCAGCATACACAATCGCTCAAGATATTATCCATTTGATTCTTTGCTTGTCAGAGGTGATAGCTAATGACCCAGAGTTTCTCCATATTTGCAAGTCGTCATGGTTGAAAATTACAATGTTACTGCAGCTAGCTTTTTAATTGCAGCTGGTGATATTTCTGAACAAATCTCACTTGCTTCTAAAGAAGCTTCAGGTACTGGTAACATGAAATTCATGCTGAATGGTGCATTGACACTTGGTACTATGGATGGCGCTAACGTGGAGAGTTGCTGAATTGGTAGAGTCAAGACAATATCTACATCTTTGGTGAAGATTCTGAAACGGTTATTGACCTGTATGCGAAAGAAGCTTACAAATCAAGCGAATTTTATGCTCGTCAAACAATCAAGCCATTGGTTGATTTCATTGTTAGTGATGCGGTTCTCGCAGTTGGTAAGAAAGAACGCTTAGAACGTCTCTATAATGAATTGATTCATAAAGATTGGTTCATGACCTTCTTGATTTAGAAGATTATATCGAAACGAAAGAACGTATGTTTAAGGATTATGAAGACCGTGATGTTTGGCTTGAAAAAGTTCTGATTAATATTGCGAAAGCAGGCTTCTTCTCAGCAGACCGTACCATTGCTCAATACAACGATGAAATTTGGCATTTGAACGCTTAGTTTAAAAGGATAAAGGACATTCTCAACTTTGACATATTGTTTTGAGGTTGTGGATAGAAATTTGTAAAATTATAGTCCCAAGCTTGGAAGAAATCTTAATTAGCTTTTGGGGTGAGATAGAACTAAATGTTGTTTTATTCAGTTCTGCCTCACTCCTTTCTTTTATTCTAATGATTTTTGAGTGGTTCTTGTCTATGTGAGACCATTGTACGTTTTAAGATACTATTATCATGATATTGGTCGTAGTCGGACAACCTTTTTGCGATTTTTATTTCTTATTGCCATTTTTGCTTGCTTACGTTATAATAAATAGAACTGGAAACTCTTTCGATTTGGAGGTTTATCGTGAAAAACGACCAATTTATTTATATATTTTGTTGACGCTATCAGCTATTTTATCATCTTTACATTTATAGGAACTTTTTTTGGTAGTGAAAAATAACAAATACGAGTTCATACAAAGGTTTCTCTGAAACAGTGATAAAACAAATTGTGGAAGTGACTGAGCCTTGTCTTTCTCCATAATGTTCCACACAAAGTATTAGTTGTCCTTTCTATTTTATTAGTGATTGCTGCCATCGTTTTCCTCATCAAACAAAACATTTTATACGCTAATTTTTGCTTATATTGCATATGTGTTATTAGGGTATGGTTGGAACAATTTACAATTACATCGGAGGGATGCCGCTAAATAATCTTTATAAAGATCAAGCGATGCGCTACAGCAATCACATCAACAAGAGTTTTAACTATTATTTATTTTGGTCTTAAATATTCTTTTCCTTGTTGTTGTCTTTTTCAAAATGAAACGGCAGCAGCAAGACTTAACAAAAAGAAGAATTGCAATAGTTAACAAAACATATCTATCAGCTTACAATTTTACGAGAATGATAGATGTGTTTTATTTTTAGAAAGAGAGAAAAACTATGAAAATTTCCTTAGTTTATATTAGTTTGAGTGGGAATACAGCGGAGTTTTATCAAACGCTTATCTGAATTTTTGCAAGAGAGACATGAAAGCGTTGAGATTGAGCAAGTGGATATAAAAGATATGGTGAAAAGCAGGACGACCATTTTACGCCATATCTCAGCCGTTTATAGCTTTTGCCAACTTACTTTAGAAGGTGGAAATGGTCTGGACAATGGCGATGTCGAAATTCTTACTAATGATTTAGGTGATTTTTATTGCTTTTGAAGAAAAATTATAAGCGTTGTTTTGGCATTGTTGGCAGTGGTAATCGTAATTTTAACAATCAATATTGTTTAACAGCTAAAGCAATATTCACAGCGATTTGGCTTTCCGGTCTTAGATACATTTGAACTTCGTGGCTTGAATGAAGATATTAAACGAATTGGTCTAAAAATCGAAGGATTATATGGGCTATAAGACAAAAACCTATCGATATATCGATAGGTTTTTATGATACCATTAAAATAATTACATTTTTTCCGGAGCATCAACACCGAGAAGGCGAAGAGCTTCTTTTAGAACAACAGCTGTTGCATAACTGAGAGCTAAGCGGTTGTCACGTTCAGGACTTTCATCCAAAATGCGCGTATGAGCGTAAAACTTGTTGAATGCTTGTGCAAGACTGATAGCATATTTTGCAATGAGTGATGGGTCATAATTGTCAGCTGCACGTTTAACAACACGGGCGAAATCTTGCAGCAGTTTAATGATTTCCCAGCTTTCAGCATCTTCGAGACTGTATGCTAGTTCAACACTTGGCTTAAAATCAGCTTTGCGAGGATAGATTGGATACGCGCATAAGCGTATTGGATATATGGACCTGTTTCTCCTTCAAAAGACACCATTGCTTCCAAATCAAAGTCGTAACCGTTGCGGCGGTCTGTCTTTAAATCGTAGAATTTGACAGCTCCCACGCCGACAGCACGAGCAACAGCATCTTTGTTTTTCAAGATCAGGATTTTTAGCTTCAATTTGGTTCTTCGCACGACTGATAGCTTCTTGAAGGGTTGGTTCAAGTAGAATGATATTACCTTTACGTGTAGATAATTTTTGCCGGTTCTTTGTTACCAAACCAAAGTCTACATGAATCATATCGTCGCTCCAATCGAATCCCATTTTCTTCAAAACAGCTTTCAATTGTCTAAAGTGGTTCGCTTGTTCTTGACCTACAGCATAAACATTTTTGACGAAGTTATAAGTACGGGCGCGGTACATAGCTGTGGCAATATCACGGGTAATATAGAGAGTAGCACCATCAGATTTTTAATCATAGCTGGCGGAAGGTTGACATCATCAAGATTGACGATGCTTGCTCCTTTAGATTCTTCTAGCAATTCTTTTTCTTCAAGGAGCTTAATTCCTTCGTCCATCTTGTCATTATAGAAGGCTTCACCAGCTAGGCTATCAAATTCAACACCAAGCAATTTATAGATGCGGTTAAATTCTTTCAGACTTTCATCACGGAACCATTGCCATAATTCCGTAGCTTCAGGGTCACCGTCTTCTAATTTTTGAACCAAAGGCGTCCTTCGTCATCAAGTTCAGGATCGGTTTCGATTTCTGCATTGATACGAACATAAAGTTTTAAGAGTTCATCAATGGGATTGGCTTCAATAGCTTCTTTGCTGCCCCATTTTTATAAGCAACCATTAAAAGTCCGAAATTGTTTTTCCCCAGTCACCTAAGTGGTTGATTTTAATGGTGTTGTAGCCTAGTTTACGGAAAATATTAGAGAGAGCATCTCCAATAACGGTGGAGCGCAAATGGCCAACTGAGAAGGGTTTTGCAATGTTAGGGACTCGAGAGGTCAATTGTGATGTTTTCTCCATGCCCTCATCTTGTTGCCCGTAGTTATTTCCTTCTTTTTACAATTTCTTTAATAACTTGAGCTGAAATTCTTGATTTATCAAGAAAGAAGTTTACATAAGGACCTATTGCTACCACTTTTTCAAAAGTTTGTCGTATCAATCTTTTTCTGCAATATCTGTAGCAATGATTTGAGGAGCTTTACGTTCTACTTTTTGCTAAAGAGAAGGCAGGAAAAGCAATATCTCCTAACTCTGAGCTTTTTGGTTGTTCTAGTAAATTTAAAATAGCATCTTGGTCTAAGCTGTCAATGACCTTAGCCAACTCACTTGCAATCAATTGTTTTATTATCCATGGTTTCTCCTTTGGTCTTTTACTAGTATTTTAACATATTTTTGACGAATCTTCAATCTTTTTGGTATAATTTAGGGTATAAATATACATTGTTGAGGATAAAATGAAAAACTGAACGTCATAAACTGATTAAAAATGATTAAGGAAGAAAAACTAAGCACACAGAAAGATATTCAGGATCGTTTAAAGGCACAAGGTATTGTTGTAACACAAAACAACCCTCTCTCGAGATTTACGAGAAATTGGTTTAACGAAAGCCAAGAAAAACAATGAAGTTTATTATGTTTTAGCGGATGATACACATAAGATTGATTTGGCTGAATTTTTATCTTATCATTTGCAAGGAGTTTCTCGAGCTGAATTTTCCTTAGTTCTCCATACTCGTTTTAGGGGATGCTTCTATTTTAGCTAATTTTGTAGATGCCAATAAAGGAGAGTTGATTTTAGGAACGGTAGCAGGAGCCAACACGCTCTTAGTGATCTGTCGTGATACAGCAGCTGCGAGAACAAAATGGAAGAGCAGCTCCTTGAGAAAATGGATTAAGAGGAGAAGATGATGAAGCTGAGATAGAAGCGCTCAGCTTCCTTTATTTATATAGTTCTAATGACAAGATGTAATGTGAGTGGTATGACGAAATCAAGTGTCTCCGAAATATTTAATTTCTGTCCAACTCTCATTGCTATTTAATAAACGGAAAGGCTGAGAATGACAAAAGAAAAACTATCTCCGGGAATGCAACAGTATTTAGATATAAAAAAAGATTATCCGGATGCTTTTTTGCTATTTCGCATGGGAGATTTTTATGAATTATTCTATGAAGATGCGATCAATGCAGCACAGATTTTAGAAATTGCTCTGACTAGCCGTAATAAAAATTCGGAAAAGCCAATCCCGATGGCAGGGAGTTCCCTATCATTCAGTTGCAACAATATATTGATGTTTTAATTGAATCGGGCTATAAAGTAGCGATTGCAGAGCAGGTGGAAGATCCTAAAAAGCAGTTGGTGTAGTCAAACGTGAGGTGGTACAAGTCATCACACCGGGGACAGCCGTTGATTCTTCAAAACCAGATAGTCAAAATAATTTCTTGGTAGCTTTAGATAAGCTAGAAGATTTCTATGGGCTAGCTTATATGGATGTGGTAACTGGTGAATTTCAGGTGACAACTCTCAGTGACTTTAACATGGTTTGTGGGGAAATTCGAAACCTACAAGCGCGTGAAGTGGTGTTGGGATATGAATTACCTGAAGCAGAGCACCAAGTGTTGGCAAAATCAAATGAATTTGTTATTATCACAGGTGGAAACTGCTTTTTGAAGATGTTCAGCTATTAGGAGATGATTTGTCTCGCCTAGAATATCAAGTAGCTGGGAAACTGTTAGAATATGTTCACCAGACGCAGCTGCGTGAGCTTAGTCACTTAAAGCAAGTTCATCATTATGAAATTAAAGATTTCTTACAGATGGACTATGCAACTATGACAAGTCTAGATTTAACAGAGAATGCACGGACGGGGAAGAAGCATGGCAGTCTTTATTGGTTGATGGACGAGACCAAGACAGCTATGGGGACGCGACTTCTAAGAAGATGGATCCAGCATCCGTTGCTTGATAAGGAACGGATTCTTAAGCGGCAGGATGTCGTACAAGTCTTTTTAGATCATTTTTTGAGCGTAGTGATTTGGCGGATAGTCTCAAAGGGGTTTATGATATTGAGCGCTTGGCAAGCCGTGTTTCTTTTGGGAAGACAAACCCGAAGGATTTATTGCAGTTGGCGGCAACATTGAGCAATGTCCCTCAGATTAAGGGAATTTTACAAGGAATCGATCATCCTGTTTTGGGACAGTTGATTGAAAACTTGGATGATATTCCAGAATTGGCAAACTTGATTCAGTCGGCAATTTCTCCTGATGCTCCAAAATGTTATTACGGAAGGAATATCATTCAAACTGGTTTTGATGAAACCTTAGATAAGTATCGAGTGGTTCTGCGAGATGGTACGAGCTGGATTGCTGATATTGAAGCGAAAGAAAAAGACAGCTAGTGGGATTAATAATCTAAAAATTGATTACAATAAAAAGATGGTTATTATTTCCATGTTACTAATTCACAGTTGGAGCACGTACCTAGCCACTTTTTTCCGAAAAGCAACGTTGAAAAATTCAGAACGATTTGGTACAGAGGAATTGGCTCGTATTGAAGGCGAAATGTTGGAAGCGCGTGAAAAATCTGCTAATTTAGAATATGAGATTTTTTATGCGTATTCGTGAAGAAGCTGGCAAATATATCAAGCGTCTGCAATCCTTGGCACAAACTCTGCAACGATTGATGTATTACAAAGTTTTGCAGCAGTTGCTGAAAAAGCAACGCTTTGTACGCCCAGAATTTATTGAACGTCCTTCCATTGAAATCGATAAGGGACGGCATGCGGTTGTAGAAAAGGTTATGGGTGCACAAACTTATATTCCGAATAGTATTTCAATGGATGAGAATGTCAATCTTCAGCTAATTACAGGTCCAAATATGAGTGGGAAGTCAACCTATATGCGTCAATTAGCGATTATTGTTATCATGGCGCAAATGGGTTCTATGTTTCAGCTGAACGTGCTCAATTACCAATTTTTGATGCCATCTTCACTCAATTGGTGCGGCAGATGACTTGGTATCTGGGCAATCAACCTTTATGGTAGAAATGATGGAAGCAAATCGTGCTATTTCTCAAGCGACTGAACACTCTCTTATTCTTTTTGATGAGTTGGGAAGGGGACAGCAACATATGATGGGATGGCTCTTGCTCAGGCGATTATTGAATATATCCACAATCGAACAGGGAGCAAAGACCCTTTTGCTACACACTATCATGAGTTGACAGACTTGTCAACTAGCTTGACACAGATTAGAAAATGTTCATGTAGCAACTTTAGAAAAAGATGGGCAAGTGACCTTCCTTCATAAGATTGAAGCTGGTCCTGCAGATAAGTCTTATAGGGATTCATGTCGCAAGAATTGCAGGTTTTACCAAATGATTTGTTGATGAGAGCCGACCAGATACTAGCAAGACTAGAAGAACAAGCAAATGAGAAACCATCTCTCAATCCCTCTAATAAAAGGAGCTAATGATAGTAAAGAAAATCAAGTATCTGAGCAGATATCTTTATTCACAGAAACAACTGAATCACCTATTTTAGATGAACTACGTCAGTTGGATATTTATAATATGACCCCAATGGAAGTGATGCTAGCTGTAGCTGAGATGAAAAAAACATCTCTGATAGATACAACTATGCAAATGCCTAAAAATAAATTCCTGTTTTTGTTCAGTTACTATTAAAGTAGGTAGGGCTTTGTATTGATATATAGTAGAATAAACTAAAACAACCACCAAGAATTCACTTGGTGGTTGTTTCTTACTATTGATTCTGTTTCTTCAATCCATTGTTGATTTGTTCAATTTTTCTTTTGGTTAGATAAAACAAGATTGCCCACAGGATGAGATATACAACAGTAAATTCTAAAATCAGCTGTAAGATAAAAATGAGTTTGCTAGGGAACCAGCCAGCTAGAAGAGCTAGAGGAATGAATCCTAGAATCATAAGACCATAATGGCAGATAGTTGCTTTGAGGATACTCCAATCTTTTTTGAAAAGCTCTTTTCCTAAGCTAAAGAGCAAGCCAATAAAGCTCCAGATCACTGCGCAATAGAGCACAACTAAAGCTTCATGAATATGGTGTTGTTCCATCCAAAGACCAACTGCTGAATAAGGATTAAGTGGATGATAGACAGGAGCAAAAAGTAAGAATAGATGGTGGATAGGAGTAGCCCGATTACAGTACCTCCTAGAGCATCTCTGAATAATGTTTTTCATAGCTGTAATTTCTCCTTTATGACTTTTGAGATAACGGCGAGATGAATAAGTTATCTGACCGTTTTTCATTGCAATCTGAATCAGACCACTACCAGTCAATTTCAGATGATCGATATGTTTGATGTTAATGATTTCAGATTGGGAAATCTGTAGAAAATCAGTGGGAAGCAATTCCAAAACTTGATAAAGTGGAAGCCCTAAGAGATAAGTGTCTGTTGCTGTTTCAGCCCAAACTTGCCGATTTTTCAGTATAGACGCGTTGTATCTCCGTGCTATTTAGTAGGTAAAATTTCCTCCTCTTTTTGCTCGAATGGTTTTATTTTTACCAATATGTTGAGCAAATGTTAGTAGTTGTTGAACGGAATCCGACAAAACAGGCGCTTCAATAATGATCCTTTTCTTCTGAAAATTTTTCGTCAATATGCATTTGAACTTTCATAAACATCCCTTCTTTTCCAGATTATGTTGTCTTCCTAGTTTGTTGCTTGCTTTCCCATATTTCTAAATCTATTAAACATTATTTTTAAAGGGGAATACAAGAGATTTTGCCTAATTGGTTGCTTTGTCTGTCTATTCGGTTACTTTGCGAAGGAGCAGGTATTCTAACTATTTTTCATACTAGACTTCTGATAGACAAATGACTTTATGTTATAATGGTAGCTAGAATTATTACAGAAAAACTATGTCAAAAATTATAGAACTAGGAAATAGATAGTTTTACAACTCATTGACAGCTCTTAACCGTTGGTATTACTGGGTTTTTATCAATATTATGTAATATTAGAAATTGTTAGAAAAATCCTTAAAAGTCCACAAAAAGGTGAACAGACCTTTACAGGTCATTTTACATATATGAGTTCAGCAGGCAAGAACTGGCGTAGTGAATAGCTACGCTTTTAAGTTACTTGTAGCCTTGCTGATAAGATTGATTATACCATGTCATCACGCGCATTTCTGTTGCTGCGCATGCTGACTGTGCTCAGGCTTGTAACTTTGTTTCTAGGGCTTGAGTTAGCACCTCAGAATAATTTACTTTTTCACGATCCGCTAATCTTACTAACCATTCAGGGACAGTCACGTTCTTTCTAATGGCTTTATTGTTGCGAATAAAAGGGGTAGGGTCTGCTTGTATCATGCTAACAAAGCCGTCTTTAACGGTTAAAAGACATGATGTCGCTAGGCTTTGGCATATCTAATCCTTCGTCTATGTAAGTAGCTAAAACACTCTCAAGCATTTCACGGGCATTTTTTAAGGCTTCTTCAACATTTGCCCCTTGTGTGCCTCCTCCAAACTCTGGAAATTCTACCCAATAAGAACCGTCTTCCTCTTTATGAAAAATTGCTGGATATGATTTTAACATAGTCTGTTACCTCCAAAAATGAAAGATAAGGGGATTATTTCAGCCCCAAATCTTTCAGGATTTTGCTTTCTAGCCCTTTCCTAAATCCTGGTTTCCATGAATTGGGATAGTCACTATATAATCAAAAATCTTCATGTTTGAAATGGTGATGGCTGCCGTTCTGTCAGATTTCTACCCAACCGTTTTTCTCGGCTAGCTTTTGCCATTTTCTTTTTCCTGTAAAGTGGCATAGTGTACGTTACCTCCTTACATTTTTCTATTATACGCATTATGCGCATAAAAAGCAAGCGGAAAGAAAAAGTTTTTTAACTGATAGCATATATAAAATATTACAGTTTAGCATTTGGTTATAGATTGATAACAAGGTTCTAAAAACGGAACGATTTTGCGCCAAACCTCGCTAGCTACCTTTCCCAAGTAGTTCGGCGGGTCGCTGGGTAAACGCCCTTTGTTCTGCCGATAATAAGGATTTTTAACCAAGCGAACTCACCTCCTAACTCTGGCTCCATGACACCCCTTTAAAAATCTGAAAAAAATTGGCGCGCGACGTAAGAAGACACCTTACCGCGGCTCTCCTTTCGCTGCAAAAGGTGGGGCGGGGGTGTTTAAGCTTTAAAAACTTCAAAAAGGAATTTTTGCACAGAAAAGGGCAGCGTTCTTTTCCTCTAGCAAAATATACCCCCTGTTTAAAAATAAAGGGGTATCTCTGCCTCCCGTCTCGTATTCATACCTGTTTTAGTATCTTGTAATTGACTGTTGTAACTATAACGCTAAACAATATTTATATCATCTAACCATGATCTTTTTAGATTTGTTTGGAAATGCTCAAATCACTACTTCAGATTACTCAATCCATTCAGCCAAAATCTATCTCCCTTTCTGGTATAGTAAACAAACTTTTGATAATGCTTATAATACTTGGCACGTTTCATATACTTTTGGTCTTTTCAGGGAAACTATCAAACATATATCCGCCACGTTTTGGACTCCAACCTGGTTCCACCTTTCTAGCTTCCCTCAGTGCTCTCTCCCAATAGTATTGGCAATCTGTCTTACTTCGGTTCAGTGTTGACTTGTGTATTTTCTGGCATAATCCACAGCCATATATCAAAAGTCTCTTATAGAGTTTTCTGCATCGATTACCACAAATAGGACAGAGAAAGAAGTAGCGATTGCCTCCCTAGTTCCTGGTATTCTTGCTAAATCAAAATGATTACTTCCAAAGGTGATATACAGATTATCTAGGTCTATTTCCAGTTTGCTACCGTCCAACCCAGCTATACCGCGACTGATATTCTTGCTTTTCATTGGTTTTATAAATGTCTCTATGGTTATTGATTTTATAACTTCCATTCGCTCAAAATACCCCTATATGGAAAAAACCCAAATCTATTTTCTAAATGCTAAAAGGGGATTACTCCCCTCTCTGTGTTTTTATTGACCAGAATAATCAGCAAGGCCTTTATATTCGCCCTCTACGTCCAATTTTTGGAGTAGGCTAATACTTTCATCGCCCAGCATTTCCAACGTACCAAAAAGCGGTCATAGAGTCCATAGAGATGAAAGCTATCAGAAAGCAAGCGATCAGCATAGTCTAATAGTTCTAGCTCGTAGGCTGTTGCTTTTTCCAGCAAACTCTCAAAGTCCTCTGACTCTTTGAGTTGAGCCACGCGCTCCCGTTTATAACGCTCTTCAAACGCTTCCTCTCCCTCTAGTTGCTTGTAATAGTCTTTGAAACTGTCACAAATACGCTTGAAAGTCTTGTTTAGCTTGTGATCTTCCACATACTCAGCTACTAGTGTGCCTTTATCCTTGTAGGTCAATGAGATTACAGGCTGGCAATATGTTCCAGTCATATATCCCAGTAGCGCGTGACCTGCTACCATAGCAGTATCTAGGTCTTTAAATTCGTAAGTGAAAGTAAATGTTTTTGCTTTATCTGAAAATGTTTTTAATGTCATGTTGTTTCTCCTGTTCTGTCATTTGTATAGGACCAATATCCCTATATTGGTGCTTAGGTTTTCATAATCGCCTGAAGTTCCCTCGGTGTACTTGACGTCTATAACTTCAACCTCTGCCATAAAATCGTTGACTTGGTTTTCAAATTCTTCCAAAGTTTGCTTATGCTGTTGATAAAATAAGCTTAATTTTTCATGTTTTTTCCTCCTCGTTTTATACACTTCTTTCATTTTTATACACTTGTTTTTGAAAAGTGTATAAAAAAATAAAGTCAACTAATACCAAGGGTTTTTGCTATTGTTTTATACACTTTATACGCTTTATACATTAAAATAAAAACATATATAGGGATAATAGGGACCCCATTTTTGAAACATAATATAAGAAAATTTTTATTTCCGTGTTTTTCGTATAAAGTGTATAAAACCCTTGATATGACAACGTTTTTAAGTGTATAAAAATTTTTGCCCTACTGTATAAAGTGTATAAAATTCTTATTTTCTTTTTCCTTCTCTTTTTGTACTCTGGCCAATGGTTGTAATACCCGCGTTCATTCTTTGGCTTTTTCTGCTTTCGGGTGTCTCCTACCATTAGCATAAGTTACGCTTGCAAACGGCGGTAGGTCTTCTTTAGGATAAAAACCTTTATGGATCTGTTGCCCTGCAGGGATAACCTTCTGGCCAACTGCGAAACCTTCAGGCAGGTTGCTTTTGATTTCTCGATGTAAGCCCATTTCTGACCTGTTTTCTTTAATACCATAGTATTCTAGAAAAACCTTTCCAAACGTGATAGACAAAACTATTAGGATAAACTCACTTGTCAATTCATCAGTAAAAAACTTAGAAACAAAATCAATAACGGGGTTCATGTCCTTATGATGTTCTTCAAGTATTTCAATAGACTTCGTAGGGTTAATGTCAGCGATTGGTGTTTCAATGGCCAACTTAACCAGGTACTCCAGAACTTCTTTGCGGTTAATGTAATCGTCTTTGATAGCCTTATTCGGTTTACCTTTAAATATCTTGGTAAAAGGTAAAATTCTAAATCGCCTATCAATAGCTGATTTATCCCCGTTCATTCTTGGTAAACCATTAGAAGATTGTACTACCGTCATATTAAGGCGTATGCTATAAGGGCGTTTCCCTTTGTCCTCTATGGTCATTATGTCGCCTGTTGCTAAGCTAAACATATCTGAAGTGTCTCTAATTACTGCGTCCTTTTGTACATCATCACCGATTACAAGCGACTTCCCTAATAATATAGAGGTTGAAAATTGGCTTTTTGTTAAACCAGTGATCTTCAAACTGGCCACATTTTCCATACCAACTAGGTTTTATAAGTAACTGCTGAAAAGTTCCTTTTCCTGTTCCACCTTCACCGAAAAGCCAAAAGATCTTTTTGTAATGACTGTCCTGTGATGCTTGCTTTTATAATTTGGATAGCAAGGTTATAAAGCTCCTTGTCACCGTCAAACAACTCTAAAAGCCAAGCTGTCGGCTTCCAGCCGTTAATTATAGGCTCTTCTGCCCCAGGGTTATAACCTGTTTTTATCTTTCTTGTTGCTGTAATCTCTGGTGTAGTTTCTTCAAAAATGCCCGTCTTAGCATTGTATAGCTGTTTCCCAATTACAGTATAATCACCTTGGATTTCCCTCATTTGGCTTTGTCTTGCTATTTTTATAAAAGCGTGTCAAACGCCTGTTTTTTTCCGTTGTGTTTGGATAAATGACAGAAATAAGATCTTGCAAAAATTCATTATCCTCTAACCAGATACCAAAATCAGGATTATAGAAATATAGTGGGGCTTTTTGCCCTTGTGCCTCTGGCTTAATTCTAATAAATCGGATATGCTAACATAATAGCAACTCCCAGCGGATTAGTTGGCAAAACCTTGCTGATCTTTTCCTCGCCTTTCTGCTGGGCTAGTTCTTCATGCTGGGCCTCGGTCAACCTGCCTGCCTTTACATTTTCAAGGTGTTTGCTGTCTGCCATAACTTCTTCATAAGCTTGCTGATAAGCCTTATCCTTGATTTCTTGACACTCTTTGATAAGTTGTCCCCTAACACCTTTGAAAGTCTTAAAGTGCTTATCTTCACTTTCACGCACCTCTAAGATTTTCACTTTCCAGGCATTTTCAATTCTTCCCTTTTCTATGGTTCTATCCTCTCTTTCTAAATTCTGCTCTTGCTATGCTGCTGAATGTACGGTCTAGTTCCTCGATTGGTAAAGGTTCAGCCGTCACGCTATTGGCTATCTTTGCCAGTTCGTAGGCGGTCTCTAGGTCACAATCAACCCACTTGTTAAAGAGTAAGCCTACAAATCGTGTCACTGCCACGTTACGCCCTCCCTCGTCTCCAAAGCCATTAAAAAGCGTGTCAATGATCCTCATAGTCATTGACCTCTGCCCACTTGCTCTAGGCTTGTAACGCTCAGTAGCTTCTTGCTTCGCTCTTGGTTCAACCTTAGGGACTGGATAATCTAGGCCATGCTCGACAATTTTCTGATATTCTGATGGTCCTCCAGTGGTTACTGGTAGCCCTTGGAGTTGTGACCAGGTTAGACTGGCCATGTCAAAGGGTAGCCCTATCTTGTCAGCAATCTCCTTAACTACCTGCTTATAGGATTCTTCATTCATGATGCCACTGGGCTTCACTACAAGCCGATAACGGGGATTTTTCTGCCGTGTGTTTGATTGTGGGATAAATGATATAAGAATAGCCAAAAAGTGCGTCAGAAAACGATTTTTAGGTAGGTCTATGCCTGTGTTAATCTCGTCATAATCCAGGAAAATTAAATCACGATAGACAAGGCTTGTATTATTGCGCTTATAAGTTCCATTCTTCTCTGGTGTTACTTTTTCCGCTTAAGCAGTAGGGAGCTTGCGTGCGTTTGTATTCTGCAATATCTGCTCCCTCTGGGACAACTAAAGGACTAAAGTTTGCGATATATTCAAATGGTTCTAGTTTTCCCTTGTATGGCCTTAGAATTGAGCTAAAACCTTTACTTTTTCGTATACTGCCACTTTATCGCCCCCTTTCTGCGTTTTTCTTCAACTTTTTAAGCCACTGCTGTTCTTTTTATCTGGTCTAGTGTTGGTCTGCGGTCTTTATAAAGCTTTTCATTGTGATAATGTCCGCTCTCCTGTGCAGGGTGCATATTGTATCTAGCCATTTTCCACCCCAAAAATACCAGAATATCACTTACTTTATAAAAAGACTTTCCTAGTGTCTTCTAGTGGTGGGCGATATCGTTTTAAGCCTGCTTTTTCCCAACGTGCCAAGGTTTTTGGATTTTATCCCTAGTTCCTCCTTAACCTGTTGGGCTGTCATTAGTCAAGCTGTCTTGGCTTTGGCTGCTGTAAGACTGCAGAAAGTTAGAAAAGCAAGGTTAGGGCTTCGCCTTTAGTTGTGTTTCTGTATCTAAGCTAAATAATGCCATACTAACTGCCTTTCAAATATTTGTCTTGTTCGTTCAAGTCCGCATACATGAGGGCACTGATTCGCTTTTTGCTCATCTTGTCGCCGCTCTATCTAGTGCTCTGATACCCGCCAGACGTTCGCTGTCATTTGCTGGGATATAGTAACCGCCTGCTAGGTCACGGCTTCCACAAATAGCGATATGATACTAATTACTAAACCGCGAATAATGCCTCGAACGGTTCGGATATCTAACCCTGTGAGTTTAACAATCTCTTTGCCTGCGCGTGGCCTTTCTGCTCCCTGCGGAATAAGAGCAAGCACGCGCTTATAATTCTCTGGTAAAGTTGGAAGCTTCATTCAATCGTCTCTCTTTTCTTTGCTGGCTAGGATAATCTGGCCTTTCTCCCACATATCACAAAATCCATCAAAGTCTCTAAAACTTGTTCTAATTGCTTTGTTTCCTCGGCATTGTAGCAATCAAATTTATTTTCTAGAGAAAAATCTAACATAGTCTGATAGGCTTCTTCTAGCCAAATACCAAAGTTCTTAGCTCTTTTCATTTGCAAGGTCAAACTCTTTTTATCTGCCATGTTCTGCACTCCATAGCCTCTAGCCATTTTTCAATTTTTCTTAGCTGTTTTTTAGTGATGTAGCCCTCCGCTTGTAAGCAATCGCCCAGGAGTGAAACAGCTCAGCACATACGCCGGTCAGAAAGAAAAGTAGTAGTGTTAAAATTGCACCTCGTAGCTCGCTCATTTTGATAACTCCTTGTGTTGTACATTGCTACTGATAGCCGTTGTAAATTGCTTGATATTCCGTTTTTGTTTTTCTTGATAACTAGAATTGGGTAAATTTTTGGTTAGTATCTTTTATGATTTCTTTAAAAAGTTTTTAGTAGCTCCTAAGTATAGCTTTTTCTGTATAAGTAAGATATGCCTGTTGCTCTTCCTCTGTCGTAAAGAATGTTTGAGCTTGTCGCTTGAAAAAGGCCTGCCTCATTGCGTCAATTTCAAAAATGCCAGGGCCGAAAAACATACCCGTTGACTTATTAAAAAGTTTCTCTAATTTGCTGCCGTCATTCAGTTCGAGGCAATTTAACCCAAAGCAACCTGGCTAAATCCTCCTTGATAGCCCCTAACTGAGCAGATAGCAAAAGATAAATCGACTAAGTTGTTTTTGCTCTCGATTTGGTGCAAATTATCGGCGATTCTATCCAAGTTTTTTTGTTAGCTTTTCATAAGTTGTTTTTGTTGACATACTGTTTTACCTCGTTTAAATTTTTCTTGTATTTATGCCCTTTTTAAGAATTGGCGCTCTCCGTATGGTCAAAATGTCCTAAATATGTTATAATTCAGGTATAAATCTTTACTAAAACCTCTTTAATAATAGCTTGCCTGCTTTTTGTTAAATTCGTTTTAGTGTTAGTGTGAAAGGCTTTTGCGGTGTGGTTATTGCTAAGCCTTTTTGTTACTATCACGCGCATTCTAGGCGTGTTTTTATTTCTGAATACCATAGCTTTGATTTCCTGATAACTCATATTCAAGCCAATCATGGCTATTACCATGTCCTCAAATGCCTGGTACTGTTCCAACTCGTCACTGATCAAGCTATCAATGCCGTTATAGCCCCCACGTTCTTTCCTTTAACTGCTTTAGCGTTCATGTCGTTGCTCGCCTTTAGTAGCAGGTTGTTCATGGTGCTATGCGCGTGCTTGAGTGTTTGTTCCCAGTTCTCAATACTGTCATGCAAGGTTTTTCTTTTGGCTTTTTCTAGCGCCCTCTGCATACGAAACTTGAAAGTTCCTCACGCATTTTCAAAAGAAGGCTTTGACTAGGTTGGTTTTGAAATTGGCCACTTGCTCGGTGTTCTTCAAGAATGTAACTAACAAGGTCGCTTGTTGCTCATTCAAAATATAGTCCTTGGTATTCTGCCACTCTCCATAGCTTGGATTTAAAATCCAACCTTTCCGAACTGTTCAAACCTTTGCTTGATGCTTGCGGATCGTCTTGGTTATTGTGTGATGTTGCAATCCCGTGTATTCTGCAACAATACTGCTTAATGTGTACGGCTCTTTCTTGCCGTCCATGTAAACTAATTCCATACTGCGCCTCCTTTCTTACTCGTAAACCTCTGATAGTTCTTTAAAAACAGCGTCAGGGATTGCCCGCATTGCTTTTTGTTGCAGTTCCATTGCTTTGTTGCGGTCGCTCGCTTTGGCAGTGCTTTTTCGATAATTTCAGAAGTTGCGAGAACTTGCCGAAAAAGTAAGTCTAATTTGAGTTCTATGCCCTTCTGTAATTTCTACTTGTTGGGCTTTTTATTTCTCAAAAATTCAAAAATCTATCAGCTCATCATCTTCTAACTTATAGTCAATAGCCTTTCGATACCGCCAACCCGAAAGCCGCTGCTTGATGTCTGCAAGCGTCCACGTCGGCAAAGCTTCAGCGATAAGATCCAAAGTGATAACTCCGTTATCTTCATAGAGCTTATAGAGTGTTTCTTGGGTAAATGGTTGTTTTTGCCACGGCCTACCTCCTTTCTATTCTTCTGGTGTAAGTAGTTCAGTCTATAGTGACGCCTAGATAGTCGGCGAGCTTTAACAATGTCTTTGTGGTTGGATTAACATCACGCTCATAATAAAAAGGTATAAGTGTACTTCTTGCTATACCTGTCTCTATTGAAACTGTTGAAATTTTTAGGCGTTTTTGCCAAAATCACTCGAAAATTGTTCTTCATTGATAACCTCCTATGATTTTTGTTAGGTCAAAGCGTATTTTTGAAGCGTTTAGTTATCACTTTGATAAGATTAGTATGTTACAACATTTTTGGTAGTTGTCAATATCAAAAATATAGTTTTTATATGATAGTTGTATTTCTCTTTTTTGTAGTGTTTGTGCTACAATATTGTTAAAACAACAAAGGAGTTCAATTATGTTAAGAAATAATCTTGCTCGTCTTATGGTTGATAGAGGAATAAAAACTCTTCACTTATCTAATGAAACCGGGATTGCGCGTTCAACAATAACTAAAATAGCAAATAACCAAAGTGATAAAATAGGCATTGATACAATAAATAAGTTACTCGGAGCTCTAGACGTTCGTCCGTCTGATTTTTCTGATTATATCCCTTACGATTTTTGATTTTACTTTTTGATATTGACTTTGAGGACGAAAGTCAAAGTCAAGCAATTCCTGAAGAAGGTTGGCAATGGGGACTTATCCTGCTTATGCATTTTTGAATGTTTACAGAAATGGTTCAAAAATAAAAACTATTGAATACTCTGGTTCGTTTGATGAAGAACCTATGCATGATGGATTTGATATGACTTTAAAGCCTCATATTGACCTAAAGTTATCTAAAGAAGTAAAAGATTACAAAGATAATTTAAATTTTTATCTACTATTCCGGTACAATTTCAAACAGATATTAAAATATATTAGAAACAAAAATCTCAAGTTATTGTGCCTCTGATAACTATCTTACTCCCGATATAAAAGTAGAGATTTTTCCTCTTGTCAGGGATTGGAAAAATGAAGGTTTTTAATAACCTTACCTAACGCGCATTTATAGTACTACATAGCGAACCTTATCATAGCAATCAAGAAACATGAACCTCCTATGGCATGAAATTAGAATTAAGCAGGCGTATGATTGCTTTTTGAAAATTTAAACAAAATAATTAATCTTCTGGACAAGGTCTTAAAATAAACTATCGTATGTTGTGCGTCTGTTTAGCTGTGATTTTACTATTCCAATTTAATGCAAACAGAAAGTGTGAAAAATATGGATGAATTAATGCAACAAATGGCTGACAAGTTCGGTGATATGGTCCAAGCTGTAATCATTGAAAAGACAAAAAGCCATTGATATTGATCAAACACTTCCCTTAGAACTAAATCAAAAGCAGCTAATAAAATTGCTTGGTTGCTTCACCAGTACTCTGGGGCGTTTCTTGCAGTTTAAAAGATTTTTCCACGAATCGACAGAGGCAGAGGAACACATCTTAAATATCCACGAGATGCTGTCGCGAGAATGGTATAACAACAACTGGCATAAGTTATAAAACAGCAACAGATAAATCAAGCGTATTTTATAGAGATTGCTTTCATGCCTGCGCGTGATTTCTCGGGTTCGCTCGAGTTCAGCAAATCAAACATCTTAAAATCTAATTTTTAAAAACACCAACAGAAAGGAAGCCATGAACAAATTACAACACTATGATGAATTAACTTTTGAAAATATCAAGCATATAGACGAAAAACGGGGTAGAATTTTGGTTTGCTCGTGAATTGCAGCAAGTTCTAGAATATACTGAATGGCGCAACTTTAACCAGGTTATTGACAAGGCAAAAATAGCTTGTGAAAACTCCGGAAAGCTCGCGGTTGAGCATTTTGTTGACGTCAACAAGTCAATTACTAGTGGATACAATACTACTAGAGATATTAAAAGATCTCAAACTCACTCGTTACGCTTGTTATTTAATTGTTCAAAAATGGTGACCCTAGAAAAGAAGTCATTGCACTAGGTCAATCTTATTTTGCTATTAAAACTCGCCAACAAGAGCTACAAGATGATTTTTGATGAGCTGACCGAAGACCAAAAACGTATAGCTATCCGTGATGAAATAAAACGCCACAACAAATCACTTTCGGAAGCTGCTGGAAATGCTGGAGTTAGGGAATTATGGAAGATTTCATAATTCAGGGTATAAAGAGCCTGTATGGTGGTTTAACCATGCAAGATATTCAACAACTATAAAGAGATTAGAAGACGGCGAACATATCCTTGATTTTATGGGAAGCGCCGAACTTGCTGCTAATCTGTTTAGAGCAACACAAACTGATGAAGTATTACGCCGTAAAAATATCAAAGGCGAAGATTTAGCAAATGATACACATTTCAATGTTGGGAAAACAATTAGGAACACAATGAAAGAACTTGGTACAACTATGCCTGAAAATCTCCTACTCCTAACGAAAGCATTCAGGAATTGAAAAAGAAGCAAAACAAATAAATAAAAACCAGATGATAATCAATTATCACTTTTTGATGATATGTAATAACCCTCATAAAACGCATTTTAAGCGCTTGTTTTCTTTTCTAGTAAATTTTACCGTCTTTACATAAAACAAACGAAAATAGGGATGTTCTCGTAGCTCCTTACATGATATAAACCGAATCTAAAAACTTTACGGCTTGCCTGCTGATAGAAAGGTATATCATGAGAATAACAGAAGTTAAAAAGAAAAACGGTACAACTGTGTACCGTGCTAGTGTTTATCTCGGTGTTGACCAGGTAACGGGTAAGAAAGTAAAAACCAGCGTAACAGGACGGACAAGAAAAGAGGTTAAATCAAAAAGCTCAACAAGCCCAGATAGATTTTTAAACTGAATGGCTCAACCATTCAAAAAGGCAGTCACGGTCAAGAATTTTCAAGAGCTGGCTGATATATGGCTAGAAAGCTATAAGCTGACCGTTAAGCCACAAACCTATGAGGCAACATTGAGCAATCTAAGAACCCATATTTACCCAGTTTTTGGGAACAGACAACTAGACAAGATAACGGCTAGTGATATACAAGTTTTTATCAATCAGTTATCAAGATATTTTTGAAAACTTTGTGACAATACGGTCAATCATCAGGAGGATTTTTCAGCAAGGAATATTGCTGCAACTTGTCACCAATAACCCAGCTAGAGATATTATACTTCCTAGAAGACAAAAGAAGGCTGATGATAACAAGGTAAAGTTTATTGCTCCAGATGATTTGAAGGCTTTTTCTTGATAATCTAGAAAAGAAGCAGTACAAGCGTTATGGTTTTGTATTATGAGTATGTCCTCTATCATTCGCTCTTGTCTACAGGGTTACGTATTGGTGAAGCCTGCGCCTTAGAATGGACTGACATAGACCTTGATAAGAGTACAATCACAGTAAATAAAACGTATAACAAAGGCTTAAAGGCGGTTAGTACAGCTAAGACCAAGTCAGCCAATCGAACCATTAGCATAGACAAGAAAAACGGTCAATATGCTGCGTCTATACAAGAATAGGCAACGCCAGCTATTTTTCGAGACTGGGGCGCGTGCTCCGTCTGTTGTCTTTGCCACCCCTACAAGAGAATATTTTGATTTGGCAATTAGGCAAAGCGCTTTAGATACCCGTTGTAAAGAAGCAGGGTATCCCTCGCTTTACCTTTCACGCTTTCCGCCATACTCACGCTAGTTTATTGCTGAATGCTGGTATCTCACAAAGAATTACACATCGCTTAGGTCATGCAAATATTACAATGACCTTAGACATTTACAGCCACCTATCAAAGAGACAAAAGAAAAGAAGCAGTAGCTTACTTTTGAGAAAGCTATTAGCTCCCCTTTAGTCCACAAAAAGGTGAACAAATTGTGTTTTTGATAGTTGTAGACATCATCAGAACTCTGATAAAATCAACGTTAAGAAAAGGTAAAACCAAAAGAAAACTATGTCAAAAATTATAGAATTACCAGAAAAACTTGCCAATCAGATTGCGCAGGTGAGGTCATCGAGCGACCTAGCAGCGTGGTCAAGGAGTTGATGAGAAACTCCATTGATGCTGGTGCCACTCAGATTATAGTTGAGATTGAAGAAGCAGGTCTCAAGAGTATCAAGTCATTGATAATGGCGAAGGAATTGAGCATGAGGAAGTTCCCTTTAGCTTTGCGTCGGCACGCGACGAGTAAGATTAAGAAACAAGCCGACCTTTTCGAATTCGGACGTTGGGTTTTCGTGATGAGGCCCTTCCATCTATCGCTTCCGTTTTCATGTTTGACGATTGAAACTGCAACAGAGACAGATCAATATGGTACTCTCTTGGTAGCCCGGGTGGTGAAATTGAGTGTATGGAACCAACGAGCAGCACTGTCGGAACAAAAATCAAAGTCGAAAATCTCTTTTTCAATACACCTGCTCGCTTGAAATATATGAAAAGTCAGCAAGCCGAATTATCTCATATTGTAGATGTGATGAATCGTTTTAAGTTTAGCCCATCCGGAGATTGCTTTTACTCTAATAAATGACGGTAAAAATGACACAAACAGTAGAACAGGGAATCTACGCTCAAGCGATTACTGGTGTTTATGGATTGACAACGGCATGATTGAGATTTCAGCTTCTAATCTGGATTTTGAAGTATCAGGCTATATTAGCCTGCCAGAACTAACACGAGCTAATCGTAATTATATCACGATTCTCATCAATGGTCGCTATATTAAGAATTTCTTGCTCAATCGAGCTATCCTTGATGGCTGATGGTAGTAAGCTCATGGTGGGCGTTTTCCGATTGCAGTGATTGCTATTCAGATTGATCCTCACTCTGCTGATGTCAATGTTTCATCCCACTAAGCAAGAAGTACGGATCTCAAAAGAGCGAGAGCTTTATGGTCTTGATTTCACAAGCGATTGCTGCGAGTCTAAAAAGAGTATGATGATTCCAGATGCTTTGGAGAATTTAGCCAAATCAACTATTAATCGAGTAAGTAAGCCTGAGCAGACTAGCCTACCACTAAAGGAGAACCGACTTTATTACGACCAAGGAAGAAACCGATTTCTTTGTGAAACCACAAGTGTCAGAAGATCGACCTTCTTTTTGAGAAAACTGACCAATTAGCTCAGCAACCCGTTGCTCCAGATATGCCTGATTCCAGAACAGTCTCTATCAAATTTGCAGAAAGGCAGGCGCTCTTCTTATGACCAACTGGATCATCCTGAGTTAGATCAAGCTAGTATGGAGAGAGCTTTAGAGAAGCTAGATAGAGAAGGAATATCAACCTTTCCAGAGTTGGAATATTTCGGTCAAATGCATGGCACCTATCTCTTTGCACAAGGAAATGGTGGCCTTTTACATTATTGACCAGCATGCGGCTCAAGAACGAGGTCAAGTATGAATATTATAGGGACAAAAATAGGAGATGTAGATGACAGTCAGCAACAGCTTTTGGTACCTTATATTTTTGAATTTCCGGCAGACGATATGTTGCGACTTCAACAACGAATGTCTCTTTTGGAAGAAGTGGGTATTTTCCTAGAAGAATATGGAGTCAATCAATTTATTTTTGCGTGAACATCCTATTTGGCTCAAAGAAGAGGAAATTGAGTCAGGTGTCTATGAAATGTGTGATATGCTGCTTTTGACCAAGGAAGTCTCTATTAAGAAATATCGTGCAGAGCTAGCTATTATGATGAGCTGTAAACGTTCTATTAAGGCCAATCATAGCTTAGATGACTACTCGGCACGTGATTTAATTTTCCAACTATCACAATGCAACAATCTTATAACTGTCCACATGGTCGACCAGTTTTGGTTAACTTTACCAAGTCGGATATGGATGTTTCGCCGCATTCAGGAAAATCATACTAGCCTACGGGAGTTGGGTAAGTATTAATACTCTTCGAAAATCAAAACCATACATTCTTAATTTCGACTTGTCTGATTCAAGTTATACTTACATTTTACTGTCTAGTCTGATTTTGATTTTTTATTGACAATGATAAAATAGCATAGCCTCAGTTGCTTGACTGAGGCTATAATCTTGAAGCTGAACTTGTGTTCCAGCAAGCAAATCAGCTGGATGGCATTTGTCTTTGCAAGCAGTCCCATCAGCAGAAAGCTCAAGAGGAGAATTCTGCTGAAGTTGACAAGAAAATTGACCATGCATCTGCTTGATAAGCACTATGGATAGCTCCCATATGCCCCAGCTGCCAAGGGAAAAACTTAATAGCAGAGCGCAAAACGCTATGAGCAAAGCTCTTATGTTTGTAAATGAGCTTGTAAACCTACCCAACGTTTGCCAAAACTTCCTTTTTCTATAGTCTAACCAAGCAAAGATAACAGATTAGGGGCAGGACTGAGGTAGAAAAAGCCAGTAGTTGGTTCCTGGGCTTCAGTGAATGTAGGAATGCCTCCTAGAATCAGATTGTAAAAGCCCATAGTTAGTAGAAAATGAGGTAGCCTGAGATGAAGAGCCAGTCTCCAAAGAGCTCTTTCAGACGAGCTTTTGACAGGTATGGGATTGTCGTTTTAGTTTCATCTTTCCAGCATCTTCTTGCTTAGAATCCTCATCAAGGCCTATAACTTTATCCAGATACTTTTCTTTAATCTTTAGCGCCTTGTTATAGCCATTGCTGATGCGATTAAGAGGAAAAAGCTCAACCAAACCAGGGCAGTGAATTTTGCTGAAAGCTAGAACCTGCAAAGAAGAGAAAGATTGCTAAGGTTGATACAAAAATATACAAAACCTGCCAGAAGCCATAAGATTTTTACTTCCTTGTAGTAGCGGTCTTTTCGTCTTCTGAGAGGATGGGTTTTATTTTCCGGCTTGTCACCTCTTCTAAAAGCAGATAATCTGTCGTCACCTGGAAAACCTTGCTCAGTTCTACGATCGAGCTCGGGCAACGCTTGGCCAGACTCCCACTTGGAAATGCTCTGGCGAGAGACGTTGATTTGTTCAGCCAGTTTTTCTTGTGACCAGCCTTTTTCTTTTCTTAGTTCAAATAATTTATTAGCGAGTTTCATGATCACAGCCTCCTTTTCTTTGCTAACTCTATCTTAACAGCTTTTAGTTATCTTGAGAATACAGCTTCCTGTACATTTTGTCAACCACTGGTTGCACTTCTGTTTTGCAGTTCTTAACCTTCAGTTTATCTGTTAATGAAACATGTGAACGCAGAGTATATCTACAACTTACGACCTAGTCTTAAAAGCAAACCCAAAAACTATTTTGAACCCAAAATATGATATACTAGATAGGCAAAATGATACAAAAAGAAGGAAAATTATGTACAGAATATCTAAAAGGAATTATTACCAAAATCACAGCTAAATACATTGTTTTGGAAGTCAATGCTATTGGGCACATACTTCACGTGCCAACCCCCATGCTTACTCAGGTCATCTTCATCAGGAAGCCAAGGTCTATGTGCACCAGGTGGTGAGAGAAGACGCGAGCTTTCTATATGGTTTTTCGACTGAGGAGGAGAAGCAACTCTTTCTCAGCTTGATTTCAGTCTCAGGTATTGGTCCTGTGTCTGTTTTGGCTATTATTGCTGCAGATGATAATACTGGCTTAGTGCAAGCCATTGAGCAGAAAACATCACCTACCTGACCAAGTTTCCTAAGATTGGCAAGAAGACAGCCCAACAGGATGGTACTGGACTCAGAAGTGCAAAAGTAGTCTGCAGATGGTCCGGCAGAAAGCAAAGCGCCCATTCAGACTTTTGGATAATCAGGAGCTGGAGGAAGCCATGGAAGCCATGCTGGCTCTGGGATACAAGGCTGCTGAACTTAAGAAAAATCAAGAAATTCTTTGAAGGCACAACTGATACAGCTGAAAATTATATCAAGTCAGCTCTCAAGATGTTGGTGAAGTAGGAGAAAGTTATGACCAAACGCTGTGGCTGGGTAAAAATGAACAACCCCTTGTATGTAGCCTATCATGATGAGGATTGGGGCAAACCCCTCCATGATGATCAAAAGTTATTTGAATTGCTTTCTGCATGGAGACCCATCAGGCCGGACTTTCTTGGGAGACCATTCTGAATAAACGTCAGTCTTTTCGGGAAGCTTTTCATTTCTATGATGCCCAGAAAATTGCTCAGATGACGGATGCAGATCTGGACGATTTGTTGGATAATCCCGACATCATCCGTAACAAGTTGAAAATTTATGCGACTAGGCTAATGCTCAAGCTTTTTTAGCTGTTCAAAAGCAGTTTGGCTCTTTTAATGACTATATCTGGTCTTTTGTAGACTTCAAAACGATTGACAATGAAATTTTGAACTACAAGGAAGCGCCAGCTAAGACAGAGCTGTCAGAAAGCATGTCCAAGGCGCTGAAAAAGCAGGGCTTCAAATTTGTCGGTCCTGTTTGTGCTCATTCATTCAGAAACAGCAGGCCTTATCAATGATCATGAAAAATGATTGTGACTGGAAGTAGAACAATGAAAACAAGAAAATTTCAGCTCATTTTTATCTCTCTATATACCATTTTATTCCTAGGTAGGGGTTGAGTGTTATTGGACAAAAATGGCTGAATTATCCAGTATATTTCTTTTATTTGTTTTGGGAATTTTAGCTTATCGGGAGGAATTGCAGAAGCAGTTTTCTATGATTCTGCTTCAAGAAGAAGGAGTTTTAAAACAATCTCCTTGTATATGTTATTTGTCTTGACAATTGCCTGCAATCTGCTTTCAGCTTTTGATTAAACAGAGTCTAGGTTGCCGCTGCAGGGACGGAATGAAGCCAGTATTCAAGGTGCGCTTTTTGAAAATCCATTTCAATCTTGCTATCGGCTGTTTTTATTGGCCCAGTTGTTGAAGAGCTCTTCTTTCGTCGCTTCTTTTTAAGGCTCTCTCTTGAAGAAATCTCTGATTTTATTGGTATTGTTTTAACGACTGCTCTATTTGCTACCCTTCATATGCACAGCTGGACCTTGTCAGAGTGGGTGACAGCTATTTCATATATGCTGGAGGCTTCCTATTCTCGCTTTCTGTATCTGGAAAAGGACAAGAATATCTGGTATCCAATTGTCCTCCATGGTTGTAATAATATCATTGCTTTCATCATCACATTAGGTTTATAATAATGAAAACCTAGAAGTTTAAACTCAGGTTTTAGTATGTTCGCTCTTTTATCAAGTGTAGTAGTTTTGATACAAATCTAGCATTTGGAGAGAGTTGAATCGATTTTCTCTTTTGATATTAAAAACGATGAGGCTTAGTTTTAAAGTTGCCAAAATTCTGAAAACTGGAAAGTACTTCACTTGATGGTAATGAGGCTATTGCTTGCCTCTAGCTTGCGCGTTTGAGTAAGGGAGTTCAAGTGCGTTGATAATCTTGTATTTCTTTTCAAAAAGTTTAAACCAGTCTGAAAGATAGGATTAAAGTAAGAAATCGTCTATGTGTCCGAAGAACTGGTTTGACCTGTTTCTCTCGAAAATGAAGGACTAAGTGTTGGTAGATTTCATAACTATCGGAGTTCTTGAGAGTCTTATATGGTGAGATTTGTTCTCTACAGTATTATGATTTTGGCTGTACGGCTGTTTGTAGTCGTGTTCATATGTTGAACGATAGTGAAAACGATCAAGAACAATTTTAACATATTATCAAGACCATATTTATTTAGGGAACTATATAATAGTTCACATCAATGACAATTTGTAGTGTTGTAAAACGAAGTGGTAAATTTGATAGTCTGTCCTTTGCGTTTGTGAAAGTATATAATTGTCTTGATTTTATTTGAGGCTTTTAAATTATAATAGGCATATAAATATAAATATAAATATAAATATAAATATAAATATAAATATAAATATAAATTAAGGAGAAATATGCAATGAAAAGCATAGGAAAAATTATGGTTTTATCTTTTGATGCCACTCTAGTTTTGTTTTAGTTTACTTGCTGTGACAAATACTGTTCAGGCAAAAAGAACTTCAAAACGTTATTACCAATATAAAAATGTGGGATGTTGATAATGGCAACGAGAAACAACCAATGCTCAGGTGTTTATGAGTTGACAACTAATGATAAGTACCAACCATAAATACATGGTTGACTTTGATTTGAGTAAGTATAATGGTCAGCCCAATGATGGGGACTCTTTACTTTTACGATTCCAGCGCCAATGACTGTAAAAAGCAGAAACATTTGATATTAAAAGACAATGATACAAAAGTTGCTCTTGCTTCTGCAAAAAGTTGTATCTAATGGTGATGGTAAGGGTGGCAGGTAACGATTACTAAAAACTTACAAGAATATCTTAAGAAAAAGGGTGGCACTCAGATTGGAAAAATATTAAAGGAACCTTCTTTACTGGTTTTAGTGTGAAAGAAGAAAAGGACGAAACGAACCGTTACTTATCCTAGTACAGAAACTAAAAATAGTATAAGTCATAAGATTAAAGTGAGAAACCAGTCGCTCCTGATTACAGTTATGAAATTGGGACAACCATCGCTAAAGTAGGGAGGAATCATTGAAAAAGATTCCTGGTCATCTGAGATACTAAAAGAAGGGTGATTATTCTCATCCATTCATTGTTCGTGTAAATGATAGACAAGCAAAATATGATGTTATTGATGTTCATGACAGCATTTCATCCGATTATGCGCCATCACAATTTATTCCAGAAACATTAAAAAGTTGAGTCAGGTTTTATGATAAAAGTTATAATCTTAATGATTCAAAAACTATGACAAAAAGATGTTGATTATACGATTGAGTGGAATGAATCTCTATACTGATTTCAAAATTAAAATTAAAAATGCTTCAGCTAGAATAGCATCAAATGGTAAACCGGCGGCATACAGAATTACTTTTATAAGACTACGGCACCGGCTGATGGTACACAAATTGCTAATAAAGTGAAAGTGTCAGGTGATAAAAAGCCTCTAACTACTGCACAGATAAAACAGATACAGAGATAGTTGCTGTTCGAAATTCTCAGGTTACATCTGGTGGTACAATCCAATTGGAGACTGGTTATCGTATTACTCTTTACAAGGTTGACGAAAAGACTCAAAATCGTCTTGCAGGAGCTAAATTCAAAATCACTCCTCTCGCAGGAGCAACTGCACAAGAAGAAGTTGTGACAACAGATGACAAAAGGCGTTGCTCAATCCAAAATATATTCAGAAAGTGATGTTAAAAAGGGTGAATTTACTGTTACTGAGATTGAAGCACCTCTTGGTTATGAATTAAATCCAACACCATTGAAAAGTAACTGTTGGAAAAGCTGGTGTTATCAAAACTATAAATAACAAAAAGAGCAGTAACCTCTGTTAAAGTAAATAAAAATGGGTTGGTAAGACAGGTTCTGAGGTTAAGGTTGAACTTCAGGCTGATGGTACAAAAAGTATCAGAAACAACCTTAAACGAAAGCAAACAACTGGGAATATACTTTTAGCAACTTAGAAAAAGTATAATAAAGATAATAAACTCATCAAATATACAGTTAAAGAAGTAAAGTTGAAGAAGGCTATCAATCTAAGGTAGAAGGAACTGCCTACAGACGGGTATACAATTACTAACACTTACACTCCCGCAGCAGCTACTAAAGCCAAAATTTCAGGTAAGAAAGTACTGGAAGGTAAAAGCGCTAGAAGCAAGAACATAGCTTTATTTTGAAGAAAGATGACGGGCAGTATTGTTCAAACTGTTACTAATGATGCTAATGGAAATTTTGCTTTTTGATGAATTGGCTTACAACGAAGATCAAGTTAGGTACACTATAAGTATACGATTGACAGAAGTCCAAGGAACTGAGCCGGGCATTACCTATGATTCAACAATTCAAACAGTAGAAGTAACTGTTAAAAAGTGAGTGCTACTAAACTAGAAAGCAACCATTTCTAAGAAAGCAAGTGACCTTGTCTTCACTAACAAATACACGCCAGCAAAACACAAATTCCAGTGAAAAAAGTCTGGATGATGCAATAATCAAGACGGCAAACGTCCAAACAAGATAACTGTAAAAGCTCTCGCAGATGGTCAAGATACAGTGAAAAACTCTTGAATTGTCAGAGGCAAATAGCTGGACAGGGAGCGTTCACTGACTTAGATGTTGATAAAGGTGGCACTCCAATTGATTATAAAGCAGTAGAAGTCGCTACAGTATCTGGTTATACAACTGAAACAACGGAGATGCTAAGGCAGGTTTTACTGTCACGAACAAATACACCCCAGAAACAATTGATATTAAAGCAACGAAAAACTGGGATGATGCTAATAATCAAGACGGTAAACGTCCAAAATCGATTACTGTTAACCTCTTGGCAAATGGTGAGAAAAGTAGATTCTAAAGAAGTAAGAGCTGCAGCTGACGGAACATGGTCTACTGTATTTACGAAACTTCCAAAATATCAAAAATGGAAAAGAAATCAAATATAGTTTGACCGAAGAAGTAGTCTCGGAATATACTAGCGAAATCAATGGTTTCAATATTACCAACAAATACACCCTAAAATGATTGACTATCAAGTGACCAAAACTTGGAATGATAATAATAACCAAGATGGTAAGCGACCAGATTATATCACAGTTCACTTGATGAAGACAGTTGGTGGTGCGACTACCGAAGTTGAGAAATATGATATCAAAAGTCGCTGAAGCGGATCCAGCGAATGGGAATGTTTGAAACATACCTTTAGTAATCTTCCAAAAATACGAAGCAGGTCAAGAAATTGTCTATTCTGTCAAGGAAGATGCTGTAGCAGGATATGAAACCTCTATCAAGGGTCAAGAAATCACAACACGCACACCCCAGAAACGATTGTCATTTCTGGTAAGAAAGTTTGGGGAAGATAACTAACAACCAAGATGGCAAACGGAACAGAATGGTCAAGGTTCAAATTCTGAAAGGAAAAATGGTCCAGTTGTTGATGAAATTGAAACTTCAGAAGAAAAAGGTTGGGCCTTTGAATCAAAAACCATTACCAAAGTATGAGAAATGGTCAAGAAATCAAATACGAAGTGAAAAGAAGTTGATGAGACATCTACCAATCCGAAGTTAAATCGTCTGGACATAGTCAATACACAATTACTAACAAGCTACATCCAGAAAAAGATCAAATTAACTGGTCAAAAGACTTGGAATGATGTCAGACAATCAAGATGGCAAATTCGTCCAACTGAAATCAAAGTTCGTTTTATTGGCAGACGCAAAAGATACAGGTAAAGTAGCAACAGCAAGCGAAAGCAACTGATTGGAAATACAGTTTTGAAGGTTTGGATCGTTACAAAGCTGGAAAAAGAAATTGTTTATCTCTGTTGAGGAAGTAGATGTACCAAAAGGCTATCAATCTGAAAGCGAATGGAATGAATTTGGTCAATAGCCACACTCCAGGTGACTTCAGTTAGCGGTCAAAAGACTTGGGAAGACGAAAATGATAAAGATGGTCTTCGTCCAAAAGAGATTCAAGTGAAATTGCTTGCGAATGGCAAAGATACAGGCAAATTAGCAACAGCAAGTGAAGCAACTGGTTGGAAGTATAGCTTTTGAAAAACTTGCCAAATATGAAGCAGGTAAGGCAATCACTTATACAGTGGAAGAAGTTGCTGTACCGAAAGGTTACACAGCTGAAGGTATATGGTATGAATATCACGAATAGTCATATACCTAGAGAAACCACAAACACCAGCCAAGTACACCGAGAATCCGAAGAAGGTAATTCTGCCGTCTACAGGTAGCCAAGAATCTATTTTTAGCTGTTTTTAACAGGTCTTGTTACTTTGGGTGGAGTCGCTTACTTGATGAAGAAAAGATTGTAATTCCTCCACCATAGGATAGATGAGGTTAAGTCCATTAGAAAATTCTAGTGAGCTTTTTCAGTACTTAGCAACTGTAGTGGGTGATTAGTGGACCTATATTGATATTTAGGATAAAACAAATTAGTTTCCTCGGTTTTATTGTTTGTGAGATTTTTGAAGAAGGATTCTTTTGTTTTGTCAGAATGTATCGCTAGATATAGCTTATAAAAAGATTATTTTCTTAAAATGAAGTTTTTAATCTTTTTGTGATAAAAACTAAAAACCAATTCCGAATAGTAAGGTAGGGAGGTTTTATGAAAGCAGAAATTATTGCTGTGGGTACTGAGATTTTGACTGGTCAGATTGTCAATACGAATGCTCAATTTTTATCTGAAAAATTAGCGAGCTTGGGAGTAGATGTCTATTTCCAGACAGTGGTTGGAGATAATGAAGATCGTCTGTTATCCATTTTAGAAATAGCTAGAGATCGTAGTAATTTAGTTATCTTGACAGGTGGTTTAGGTCCGACTGAAGACGACTTAACCAAGCAGACTTTGTCAAAAATTTTTGAATCGTAGGCTAGTCTTTTTATCAAGTAGCTGTTGAAAAATTGAATCGTTTCTTCTCCAGCCGACCGACTATACTCGAACACCAAATAATGAGCGACAAGCTCAGATAGTAGAAAGGCTCGACTCCTTTACCAAATGCGACTGACTTAGCTGTCGGAGGATTGTTAGAAGCAGACGGAGTGACCTATGTAGTCCTGCCTGGCCCCCTAGTGAACTAAAAGCCTATGGTAAAACAATGAGTTGGTTCCGCTTTTAGCAACTGGCCAAAAATTGTATTCGAGAGTCTTGCGTTTCTTTGGTATTGGGAGAGTCAATTAGTCACCCTTTTAGGAAACTTGATTGATACTCAGACGGATCCGACCATTGCCCTTATGCTAAGACGGGAGAAGTGACGTTGCGATTGTCGACCAAGGCCAGCAGTCAAAAGGAAGCAGATGTTAAGTTTACTCATCTGGAAAAAGAAAATTTTAGCAGTACAGACTTTTGAGAAACAACAATTAGCCGACCTTTTCTATGCTTATGGAGATGACACCTCTCTGGGACAGACAGCTTTTTGAATTGTTGAAGAAAGCAGGCAAAACAGTCACAGCAGCTGAAAGTCTGACTGCGGGACTTTTTTCAAGCGACTTTAGCAAATTTTTCTGGAGCATCCAAGGTCTTTGGAGGTGGCTTTGTTACTTATGGCATAGAGGAGAAGAGTCAAATGTTAGGCATTCCATTGGCAGATTTAGAAATGCATGGTAGTCTCAGCTTATACAGCAGAGAAAATGGCTACGCAAGCTAGGAAATTGACTGCTAGTGACTATGCGGTGAGTTTGACTGGAGTAGCAGGTCCAGATAGTTTAGAAGGCCATCCAGCAGGAACTGTTTATATTGGCTTGGCAACTGCAGATAACGTTCAGTCTATTCAGGTTAATATCTGCGCAGTCGGACGGATGTACGTAAAATAGCTGTGTTACATGCTTTCAATTTGTTGCGAAAAAACTTTATTAAAAATGAGAATATGCTATAATAATTAGATAATTAAGAAAATTAATTTATTACTACACAGGAGAAATAAATGGCGAAAAAACAAAAATAGATGAAATTTCAAAGAAATTTGGTGAGGAACGCCAAAAAGCATTAGATAATGCACTTAAAAATATTGAAAAGGATTTTTGGTAAGGGAGCAATTATGCGCCTGGGGGAACGAGCTGAACAAAAAGTTCAAGTCATGAGTTCAGGTAGCTTGGCATTAGATATTGCACTTGGTGCAGGAGGGTATCCAAAGGACGGATTATTGAAATTTATGGTCCAGAGTCTTCTGGTAAGACAACGGTGGCTCTTCATGCGGTAGCGCAGGCCCAAAAAGAGGAGGGATTGCAGCTTTTATTGACGCCGAACATGCTCTTGATCCAGCTTATGCGCAGGCACTTGGGGTTAATATTGATGAATTATTACTTTCTCAACCGGATTCAGGTGAACAGGGACTTGAAATTGCTGGAAAAATTGATTGATTCGGGGGCCGTAGATTTGGTGGTTATCGACTCAGTTGCAGCTCTTGTACCGCGTGCTGAAATTGATGGAGATATAGGAGATAGTCATGTTGGTTTACAAGCACGGATGATGAGCCAAGCGATGCGGAAGTTATCTGCATCTATCAATAAAACGAAGACGATTGCAATTTTTATTAATCAATTACGAGAAAAGTTGGTATCATGTTTGGAAATCCAGAAACAACGCCGGGAGGTCGTGCCCTTAAGTTTTATGCTTCAGTTCGCTTGGATGTCCGCGGAAACACTCAAATCAAAGGTACAGGTGATGAAAAAGACACCAATGTGGGGAAAGAAACGAAGATCAAGGTCGTGAAGAATAAAGTTGCTCCGCCGTTTAAGGAAGCCTTCGTAGAAATCATGTATGGTGAGGGCATTTCTAAAACAGGCGAGCTCATCAAGATTGCTACGGATCTAGACATTATTAAAAAAGCAGGTGCGTGGTATTCTTACAATGATGAAAAGATTGGACAAGGGTCTGAAAAATGCTAAGAAATACCGGCAGATCATCCAGAAAATTTTTGATGAAATTGATCGCAAGGTTAGAATTCATTATGGTTTGATTGAGGATGATGCTGAAGATGAGAAAAAGGTGGAAACAAGCAACTCAGCAAACAAAGCAGAGGAAGTCACATTAGATTTAGATGGTGCGATTGAAATCGAGGAATAAATTTAAAAAAATAGGTCGCAAGACGGAGGATTTTATGGTATAATATAGTATGATAGTAGTACCGTGTAGCGAAAGGAGTACCTACATGATTACAATTTATACTGTCTCAAGTTGCACTAGTTGTAAAAAGCAAAAACATGGCTCAATGCTCATCAATTAACTTATAAAGAACAAAATCTTGGTAAAGAAGGAATTACAAAAGAAGAGTTGTTAGATATTCTAACAAAAACTGAAAATGGAGTGGCAAGTATTGTCTCTTCAAAAAATCGTTAGTGCTAAAGGCTTAGGAGTAGATATCGAAGAGTTAGTGTGAGTGAAGTGATTTGATTTAACGCTGGAAACTCCACGCATCTTAAAGAGTCCTATTTTGGTCGATGATAAGCGACTGCAAGTGGGTTACAAGCGAAGACGACATTCGTGCTTTCTTTCGCCTCGTTCAGTCCGTAATGTTGAAAATACAGAAGCACGTCTACGTGCCGCTTTTATAATACGAAAAAGAGTGGAATATAATTTCCGCTTTTTGTTTATCATAGAAGATGTTAAAAATAAATAGGAGGAGTAGGTAGCTATGAAAATCCTGATTTCATTAACCATTATTCTTCCAATTTTAGGTGGTTGTGGTCAAAAGAAAGAAACAAAATCAAAAAAACAAGCAAGCAATCGATTGATAGCAAGTTACCAGTTCTCGCGAATGCTGAAAAAGAAACAGTTATGACGAAGAATTTATCTGTTCCTAAAACGGCTGGAAGGCGTTCAACAACGCTTACAGGGGAAATCAATTTTTAAGTTTATCGATTGAGTAAATCATGCCGATGAAAGAAGAAATGAAAAAGTGGTTTGAAGTTGAGTTGCTGAGGCACAAAAATTGTTGGAAAAATTTTTGACTAGAGACGTAAAATATACACAAGAAAAAAAGTTTAGAAGGCTTTTTCAACCTCTCTCGAAAAACTTTTAATGAGCAAGAATTGAAGCGAGTGCATACGTTGCTTTCCAAGTTTTGGATATTAATAAAGCAACAGATACTGAGTAGTTAAAGATTATAAATTTAAAAACTTTTAAAAATGAAACCTAAGGAATATGTTGAAGATCAGATTGCAAGCGGTGCAAAAAGAAGTTCATCTGTAATTGTTAAATAGGAGCTTTTTAGGCGAGTTGATTTGACAACGCTACAAAAGGTGGTACACTTTTCTTGTAAAAACCCCTAAAATATAAGGAGGATATATTATGAGAAAAATCAATTGTTGTATTAGGTGCAAGCTTGTTTTGCTAACGGCTTGTAGCCAGAAATCTGAGCAAAAGCAATCAGGGGGAATAAGACTGGTTCAAGTGTTGTAAAAAAAGATTCTGTCGTAACTAAGTCTTTCCAACAAAAACAGACTGTTCAAGGAATAGAACAAACACTTATCCAAACGATTTCTTATGAGGGAAAAACATTTAAGAAATTTGTCATCAATCTTGAGCAAGTACTTCCAGAAAATATGAAAAGCGCTTTAAGAGGACAAGATTTAGAAAGTAGAAAGCCACAGTTAATCTCTGGTTTTGAGACAGCTGCAAGATTGGATAAATTTAAGTCTTTAGCTGGTGTTGATGTTAAAACTGATATTACGAAAGACTATGTTATTAAAGTTAACATTAATATTGATATGAGCAAAATCAACCTTGATGAAGCATCAAAATTAGACACATATGGTTCTATGTTCTCAACCATTAAAAACTTAACCCCAAAACAATATATTGAATCTGTCAAAGCAGCTGGAAAAGCTAAAGAAGTTGCAAATCCATGATAAGAATAGTCATATGTGAAGAAAAGGCTGGGACGATGATGTCCCAGCCTTAATTTGGTATAAAAAATCCCTGTACTTTAGCCGATTGCATAAAGCATTTGTTTGAGGTTGTAGGTAAAGCCTCTTATAGCAGTATTGACTTTGTTCGTTTTTATCTCTAAAAATTCCTAATCATCCTCACGATATTAAGGTTATCAGTTAAAAATTTTTTAATTCTGTTCCACTACATTTTCAACCTCTTTAATTTGTGAAAAAGTCTTGAAATGTGCTATAATATAGGTATTCTAGTGAAAGAAGGTGTAATTGTGGGATTTACAGATGAGACAGTACGGTTTAATCTTGATGATTCAAACAAAAAGAAATTAGTGAAACATTGAAAGATGTCTATGTGTCGCTGAATGAAAAGGGTTATAATCCAATCAACCAAATCGTGGGATATGTGCTTAGTGGTGATCCTGCGTATGTACCTCGTTATAATAATGCACGAAATCAAATTCGTAAATATGAACGTGATGAGATTGTAGAGGAATTAGTTCGTTATTATTTGAAAGGGCAAGGCATTGATCTCTAATGAGAATGATGGGATTAGATGTTGGTTCAAAAACAGTTGGTGTCGCGATTAGTGATCCACTTGGTTTTACATAGCTCAAGGACTTGAAATTATTCCTATTGATGAAGAAAAAGAGGAATTTGGTTTTGATCGTTTGAGTGAGCTTGTAAGAGAACAAAGGTTGAGAAGTTTGTTGTGGGTCTCCCGAAAAATATGAACAATACAAGTGGGCCTCGCGTAGAAGCAAGTCGAGCTTTTATGGTGCTAAAATTGAACAATTATTTCATTTGCCAGTTGAATACTCAGGATGAGCGCCTAACAACGGTAGCTGCGGAGAGAATGTTGATTGAACAAGCGGATGAGCAGAAAGAAGAGAAAAAGGTTATTGACAAGCTTGCAGCGCAGCTTATATTGCAAAATTATTTAGATCGAAATTTTTAATAGACAAAGGAGAAACCATGGCACACGATCATAACCATGACCACGAAGAGCGTGAATTGATTACACTCGTAGATGAGCAAGGGAATGAAAACCTTTGTTTGAAATTCTCTTGACAATTGATGGAAAAAGAAGAATTTGGCAAAAACTACGTTTTATTGATTCCAGCTAGCGCAGAAGAAGATGAAAACGGTGAAGTAGAAATTCAAGCCTACTCATTTTACTGAGAATGAAGATGGAACAGAAGGCGATTTACAACCAATCCAGAAGATTCAGATGCTGAATGGGACATGATTGAAGAAGTTTTCAATAGCTTTATGGAAGAATAATTTGGATACATTAGCTTTTTGCATCATGGATGATGAAGAGATCAAAAGGCTATGTGAATCATATTCTAGTAGTACGAATGCGTAGTTGACTTAATTCCTATGTGTGAAGAAAGAGTATCAGCTATTCAATGAGCTGTGAGGGTGCGACATGAACTAAAATCTGGTCTCTGTTTCACTCCCTTTTTGCTAGGAGAAGAAAATGAATGAAATTGAAACGTGGTTAGAAAGTCGGATTGGCTTGAATTTTTCGGTCTGGTTTAGCACGAATGAGTACGAGCGATAGATCTTTTGCATCATCCAGAAGCGAATTACCCCATGATTCATGTGACAGGAACGAATGGGAAAAAGGCTCAACGATTGCGTTTATGAGTCAATGTATTTGTGCAACATGATAAGAAAGTGGGAACTTTACATCTCCACACATGACAAGCATTCACGACCGAATTTGTATCAACCACGAACCAATCCCCGACAAAGACTTCATCAGAATAGGACACTGTGTTCAAACAATGGAAAGGCAGTTGTTACAGACACACTCTCCTTTGTCTTATTTTGAAATCTTAACGCTTATGGCTTTGCTGTACTTCAAGGAGGAGCAAGTAGATGTGGCTTTGATCGAAGTAGGAATTGGGGAGCTTTGGACACAACAAACGTGGTGATAGGGGATATTGCAATTGTGACATCAGTAGGGCTGGATCATCAGGAAACCTTAGAGACTCCATAGCTGCAATTGCAGAACAGAAAACAGGAATTTTCAAGGAGAATAAAATAGCTGTTATTGGACCATTGATCGAAGAGGCGAGAAGGTTTCAGGAGCTGCGCGCGAACGCTCTCGGAGTTGGACTTGTATGAATATGGCAGAGATTTTTCATTTTCGAAAGAGCAATTTTCTAATCAAGATGAAATGATAGTCGATTTACGGCTGGGACTGAACGGCACTTATCAGGAAGAAAATGCAGCTGTTGCTTTTGCAAGGTTTTCTTTTTATTTATGAAGCAACAAAAACTGGCAAACCGCAAGTGAAATGGATACGAAAAGCTCCAACAAACGAATTGGGCAGGCGGTTAGAATATTTTTGAGGGAGGTATTTATTTAGATGGAGCCATAATTTCTACCAGCTTTGTCACGTTTGGTGGAGTTTATTCGCCAGCAAGAACAAAAAGAAATATTTGTCTTGTTTGGTGCTTTGAGGCGAAAGAATTATCAGGGGATGCTGTCTTATTTAACACAGGAATTGCCGAGGCGCGATTGACTATAACAACATTTGAGAATGATGGTGCAGTGGGGGAGCGGGATCTTACAGCCGAAAATTACGTTTCTTCGTATCAGGAATTTATCGAACAATTTATCAGAAATTCTACTGATAATCAGCTGCTTTTGTGACAGGTTCTCTTTATTTTATTGTCGGAGGTTCGTGCTTTTTCTTTTAGAGACTGGATTGAAAGGCTTGATAGCATAATAGAACTGTATAATGAAGGAGGATAAAAATGTTAGCATTAAAGAAATTTAGCTATGTGATCTTTTTCTCTGATAGGTCTTATCGTTTTTGACTTCGTGCTCAAGTTCCAACCAGACCTCACCAACCTCTCAGTCTGTTTCAAGTAGTCAATCAGCTAATGTCTCAAGTGAGAGTGAGGGGTCATCAACTATAGCAGAAAAGTCCTCAGAAAACTAGATGGGACGTATAAGGGGATGGACGAGGGAGGCTACAATTACTTTGGTTATCAAGGGGAAAGTGGTACATGGACCGAACAAGAGCCAAATGGTGAAGAAGAAGTGAAACCAGTGAGTATTGATCCAACAAATCAGCGAATGAGGATTGGAGATGATACTGTGCATTATATGATTAACAATCGTCAATTGACAATCGAAGATATTGAGCAAGAAAAATGGAGAAAAATGATACGGTCGTTTTAACGAAACAATAATCTGTTTGGAACGGGAGTACCATGTTTCAACAGTGAAAACCTTGACTTACAAAATGTAGAAAGAATTGAAGGTTGGTTTCCTCTCTTCATAAGATTATTGAGCCAAAATCTTTGTTTTATCTATTCTCTCAACTAGATAGAGAGGGACGGTATTTTATTCATAACTTAGAACTAAGAGTGTGAGAAAAGTTGATCTCTATGAAATTGGAAATTTTTCTACCACTCTTTTGTTGGATGTTTGTGCACAATTTGAAGGGCAAACAATAGTTGACTTTGGCTTGATTTATTAGGGAATCCTCGTTGACTACTAGTACTAAATAGAGACAGGGAGAAGACATGAATTTTAGGAAATTTCAGCTATTGATGTCAAAATATGGTTTTAGCATCATTATTATGGTGTTAGAATTGGGACTTGTGGTTTTTCTTTGGCTTGGTCGATGGACGCCTACTTTATGGATTGCTTTTTGTGATTTTTTATTCAGTGTGGCAACTATTTTTGGCGATTGTCAATCGTTCAATGACGCCAGAAAGTAAAGTAACCTGGCTTTTAGTGGCTTTTATTCCAGTCTTTGGACCGTTGCTTTATCTGATGTTTGGCGAGCGTCGTTTGTCTAGAAGTGAATTGAAACAGTTGAAGAATATGGATCAAATGAAATTTCGTGAGGATAATAGTTATGAGTTGCGTTTAGAGTTGAAAAATACAGATAAGTCAGCTTATGGGATTATCAAATCACTCTCTTAGCATGGATCATAATGCGGATGTATATGACGGTACGGAATCACAATTTTCTCTAGGCGAAGAAATGTTTCAAAAATGCTGGAAGATTTGCGTAAGGCAGAAAATTTATCTTTTGGAATATTACATTGTGGAAGAAGGTCTCATGTGGAATAGTATTTTGGATATTCTGCGTGAGAAAGCAACTCAAAGTGTTGAAGTGAAGATGCTATGATGATATTGGTTGTATGGCGACTCTTCCTGGCGACTACACCAGTCGATTACAAGCTATGGGGATTGATGCCCATAAATTTAACAAAGTGATTCCGCGAATGACAGTAGCTGCAATAATCGAGATCATCGGAAAATTCTTGTTATTGATGGGCAGATTGGCTATACTGGAGGGGTCAATTTAGCAGATGAATACATTAATCACATTGAGCGTTTTGGTCACCGAAAGACGGTGGATTCGTTTAAATGGCCCGTGCAGTCAAAGGCCTTGACACGTGCTTTTTCTTATGAACTGGTATATCAACCGTGGAACTATTAGCGATTTTGATCAATATCATTTGGACAACAGCAATAGATGCACCAGGACTTTATATTCCGTATGGAAGCGGACCCAAGCCTATGTACAAAGCTCAAGTTGGGAAAAATGTTTATCAAAAATATTATCAGTCAAGCGACAGATTATGTGTATATTGCTACACCGTACTTAATTGTGATTATGACTTGACAGAAGACATTAAAAATGCAGCTATGCGTGGAGTAGATGTGTGATTGTGACTCCTTATATTCCAGATAAAAAGCTTATTCAGCTCATTACACGAGGTGCTTATCCAGACTTGATGGCAGCTGGGGTTCGGATTTATGAATATACTCCAGGTTTTTATTCACAGCAAGCATGTGGTGGCAGACGATGATTTCGGTGTGGTTGGAACAATCAACTTTGATTATCGAAGTCTGGTTCACCACCATGAAAATGCTATTTTGATGTATAAAAACGCCTTCTATGTTTGACTTTAAAACGGATTTTGAAACCCTTTTTGAGAATTCTCAAGAAATTCATGAGGATACTATTAAAAAATACTTGGTATCAACGTTTAATCAAAGAGATTGTCGAATTGTTTGCGCTGATGCTATAAAAATTTCTCTTGTATAGGAGGAATTTTTCTTTTTATGAATAATCTAGTAAAAAGGATGTAAAATGGTCAAAGAATTAACAAGTGAAGAAAAGGAATTCTTTGAAAAAGTATATCACGTTAGGTTATCATCGTTTCCGAGAATTGGAATATTACAGTCTACTTTTGCACAAGATGCAGAACTTATCAGAATGAGGCTGACAGATAGAGAAGATTTTTGATATACTAGATAAGACTGATATCAAGGAGAATCTTTTTATGTATGATACAATGCCTGAACAAGGTACGAAAAGAGACAGTAGCAGAGGCGCTTTACGAAGAGAGCAAGAAAAATGCTACTTTTATAGAGCCAACTTCAACTCCTTTTGTGTTATTACTTTTTGTGGAGTGCATTGTTGAGTGGTTTAGTGTTGCGAATCCATTGTTGACCAATCTTTCTACGAATCTGCAATCTCAAAAATCTGTATGCAGGATGGGCAATAGCACAAGGACAGGTTATTTATGGAAATATTTATGGAACGAGTGGATCGTTTTATTATCTCAGCTAATTGGGCGGGCAATCTCTTGCTGAACAATATTTTATTTGCAGCAATGCAGTGTGTGGCTTTATTTGTTGCTGGCATTTTTCTTTTTTCAAAATTGTTTACCAATTAACAGCGGTAAGGAATAATTCTATAAAAATTGTTTCGTTATTTTATGGCTTAACTTTAGTTTTTAGGCTGGGGTGGCTTATATTCTAGTATGTTTGCCTTCCCTTTGTATTTGGTGCACTGTATTTTTCTGGTACGTTATGTAGCAGGAGAGGCTAGCGATAAAGGCTTTATTGGTTTTGGTGCGCTTGGTGCGCTGATGTTTATGACAGATCCGTTAACGAGCTTGGTGTTTATGCAACAGCCTTTATTGCTCTTTTTGTTTATAATATTGTCACAAAGCAAAAAGGCACGTGGTTTGTATCAATTTTTGGCTACTCTTTGGGGCTTTTTCACTTATATTCTATCCCTTGGGCTATTATACGGTTTTAAATGGTACTTTTGAGCGGCAATTAGTCAAACTTTATCCATGGGAGAGTCTTCGTTTTTCTGGGCAGCCTTTATTGCATAATGGTTTGCTTTATAGTAGTTTACTCATTGGGCTTGGAGTATTAGGGACTTGGATAAGAAGTTTTTCATTGCCAGCAAATTCTGTGGAACGCTTTGCAGCTACTGAGTGCTTTCGTTTATCTTAGTTTCATTTAATTTCTTTTTGACAGAGCAAGGTGTTTATCAGTTTCTATCGATTTTTGCCGTACTTCATGGTTTTACTCAGTTTATGGTTAGGAAAGAGTAAGCTGAACAGAGGTGGACGTCATAGTCGTGTGCGAAAAATCGTCGTCTATTTTTAGGAAGCTATATTGTCAAAAATGCTTTTTACCCGCTTTAGCAGTCATTTATTTAATTGGTTTTCCTCTTGTAAATCATCACTATATTTTATCTTCAGGTGAAGCAAGTGAACGTGCATCTGCTGCAAATTATATCAAAAATAAAGCAAAGAAGACGGACAAAATATATGCTTGGGATCAAAACGGCGCTGCTCTACCAAGCGAGCGGACATTTATCTGCGGTACCGATTTTAACACCTGGCTTGTACCAAGGAACCGCTGGAAAAATAAAAATGGCTTTGGTCAGGAGTTTGAAGGAAAATAGACCCGCTTATATTTTGTAGTTCACAATCAAGTGCCGGTTCTTCAAGATGTCCAAAAGCAATTAAAAGAGAACTATCAGTTGACAAGCTTGAAAACTCAATCATTTCAAGTTGTATAGTTGAATATTAAATCAATATCTTGTGTTTAAAATAAAATTTTTAAGTTTTTAACACAAGATATTGATATAAGAGTGATATAATATGGTTTATATGAATGGAGGAGCTTATGATTGCATTAAATGAAGAGACGATACAAGGATTTTGCAGATATTTATGTAGAAAAACGTGATGGCCGTCGCGTGGCTTTTTGACGCAGATAAGATCTACAAGGCAATTTGTCAAAGCTAGTCAAGAAGTAACGACGATGACTCCGTTATTAGAAGCAAAACTTGAAGGCATTACCAATAAAATTGTAGCAGAAGTGATTGCGCGCTTTCCTGCAGGTGTTAAAATTTATGAAATTCAAAACATCGTTGAACATGAGTTGTTGAATGCGAATGAATATGCCATTGCAGAAAGCTATATTACTTATCGTACGCAACGTGATTTTGCGCGCTCAAAAAGCGACAGATATCAACTCTTACAATCGGTAAATTGCTCAACAAAGATCAAGCAGTTGTTAACGAAAAATGCAAACAAGGACAGCGATGTTTTCAATACTCAGCGTGATTTGACAGCAGGAAACTCGTAGGGAAATCAATCGGTTTGCAAATGTTACCGCGCATGTGGCAAATGCGCATCAAAAAGGAGATATCCACTATCATGATTTGGATTATAGCCCTTATACACCAATGACAAACTGTTGCTCGATTGATTTCAAAGGGATGTTGAAAAATGGTTTTAAGATTGGAAATGCAGAGGTAGAAAGTCCAAAGTCGATTCAAAACCGCGACTGCAACAACTTTCAAATCATTGCTGAATGTCGCTCTAGTCAATATGGTGGTTGTTCAGCTGATCGAATTGATGAAGTTTTTGGCACCCTATGCTGAAAAGAATTATGAAAAACATCTGACAGATGCGCGTGAATGGGTCACTCCCGAAAAAGCAAGAAGAATTTGCTTGGACAAAAACGAAAAAGACATCTATGATGCTATGCAATCTTTAGAATATGAAATTAATACCTTATTTACATCAAATGGACAAACCCCATTTACACTCGTTTGGTTTTTGGTCTTGGCACCAATCGCTTTGAAAGAGAAATCAAAAAGCCATTCTTCAGATTCGTAATCAAAGGACTCTGGATCAGAACACCGTACAGCTATCTTCCCAAATTGATTTTCACTTTAAAACGTGGTTTGAATTTAGAACCCGGCACCCAAAACTATGATATTAAGCAATTGGCCTTGGAATGTGCTACGAAAACGGATGTACCCAGATGTTTTATCTTACGATAAAATTGTAGAATTAGCAGGCTCTTTCAAAGTCCCAATGGGTTGTCGTTCTTTCTTGCAAGGTTGGAAAGACAAGAATGGGCAAGAGGTCAATTCTGGTCGGATGAATCTTGGTGTTGTGACGGTCAATCTTCCACGAATTGCCCCCTTGAATCTGAAGGCAACATGGAGAAATTCTGGGAAATTTTTAACGAGCGGATGAATATTGCTGAAAGATGCGCTCGTTCATCGTGTCCCGAACGCACCAAAGAAGCGACCCAGCCAATGCTCCTATTCTTTATCAATATGGTGCTTTTGGAAAACGTCTAGGTAAATATGATAAGGTGGATCAACTCTTTAAGCATCGTAGAGCCACGGTTTCTTCCTCGGCTATATTGGTCTGTATGAAGTGGCGACAGTCTTTTGAGTGGTGAATGGGAGCACAATCCAGAAGCCAAGAAATTTACAGTCGATATCGTTCGTGAAAATGAAACGCCGTGTAGAAGAATGGTCTGACGCATGACTACCACTTCTCTGTTTATTCTACGCCGTCTGAAAGTCTGACAGACCGCTTTTACGTGTCTGGATACAGAAAAATTTGGTCTTGTAAAAGATAGTACAGATATGAATATTATGCGAATAGTTTCACTATGATGTTCGTAAAAACCGACACCATTTGAAAAATTGGATTTCTTTGAAAAAGATTATCCAGCGGCCGGGCTTCAGGAGGCTTTATTCACTACTGTGAATATCCTGTTCTGCAACAAAATCCGAAAGCACTCGAATCAGTCTGGGACTATGCTACGATCTGTGGGCTATCTTGGGAACCAATACCCGATTGACCATTATTTACAAGTGTGATTTTTGAAGGATTTCACGCCAACGGAACGTGGATTTACTTGTCCAAAACTGCGGCAATAGCGATCCTAAGACGGTTGATGTTGTGAAGCGAACTTTGTAGTTATCTTGAAATCCCTCAAGCTCGTCCGATGGTAAATGGACGTCACAAGGAGATTTCAGCTCGTGTTAAAACACATGAATGGTTCAACAATCAAGTTCGAAGGACATCATGTAGAAAAAGTAGGAACTTTCATGGGAAAATATCAATTAGACGATAAAGGAAAAGCACAAGTCACACGCTATCATGAAAACACTCCAAGGGGTGGAGTAAAGAAACAAGATCGAGTTACTAAACTGCGAGAACAATTTTGTACAAAAAGTAGAGTGCGATAAAAGAAGAAGTGAGATGACATCAGTAAAATCTCACTTTCTTTTCTATCAGGGAGAAAAATGGAATGAGAAGACCGAGGCTAGAAGATAAAACGCTGTGATGGCTCTCATAATGGAATTTGAAAATTCAAATGCCGACACTGATGGTGCTGGAACAAGGAGGATTTTTGATTATGAAGATTGGATTGCTGGGAACCGAAATGCAGAAATGGGTCTCAATATTCCTGATACTTGGGTGCCAGCTATACAATTTGTCGGGTTTTGATGAAGGACAAGCAGTTGGTTTTTAAATTTGCGCCTGAACCTAAAACTGAATACTTACTCGAACACGGTGGTCATATAGGCTATGAGTAAAGTTTCTCCATCTATGCAAGGGAGAGGCTGCGCCACTTCGATGCTGACAGAAGACTTTTGTTGCTGCTTCAAAGAATATTCACCAAGTGCTGGTGACTTGTGCGATGATAATCCAGCTAGTAGAGCAGTAATTTTAAAAAATGGTGGAATATTGGAAGATATACACATGGAACAGAGCGTTATTGATGGACTTAGATAAGGAGTAGTGAGTGGAGTTACGAAGACCGGGATTGGCAGACAAGACAGCAAACTATTTGAAACGATTGCAGAATACAAAGAGCAGGGGCTTCCATGAATGGCGGGGTAGAGGCTTGGGCACGAGGCAGCAAACTATGAAGATTGGTTACAAATTAATCGTGATCAAGAAGCGGGCTTGCATTTGACAGAAGGGCGTGTTCCGGCAATTTTGTTTACTTCTTGATTCGGACGGTCGCATTAGGTTTTTAGGACTTCGTATGACACTAAACGATTTTTACGCAGAGTTAGAGGGCATGTTGCATGGCATTCGCCCCTAGTGAGCGGGGGAAAGGGTATGGTAAACAACAATTGCTCCTGGCCACGGAAGCCAAAAATTAGCGTTTCCTCCTGTTCTGATTACTATGATGTGGATAATGCTGCTAGTCGAGCAGTGATTTTGGCCATGGTGGAGTGTTTGGAAGATGTAACGAGCTGGGAAAGAGCGTTATTGGATAGAGTTGGGGTAGAAAAATGACATGGAATACACCGAAGCCAGGTGAGTGGAAAAGCGAAGAGTTAAGCAAAGGACGTATTATTGACTATAAAGCCTTTAATTTTGTGGATGGTGAAGGGGTGCGTAATTCTATGTCAGCGGATGCATGTTTCATTGTGAGGGCTGCTACAATGTAGCGACCTGGTCTTTCAATGCTGGGATTCCTATACGCAAGAGCTAGAAGAGCAAAATCACGAAAGATTTGGCTGAGCCCTATGTTCATGTCTGAGCTCACTAGGAGGAGAGCCTTTTCTGAATACTGGAATTTCTTGCCCTTAGTCAAGCGTATTCGACGAGTTGCCTGACAAGGATATTTGGTCTTGAGCAGGTTATACTTGGGAAGAGATGATGTTGGAAACACCAGATAAACTCGAGCTTCTTAGTCTCATTGATATCCTGGTAGATGGTCGTTTTGATAAGGCAAAACGAAATCTCATGTTACAATTTCGAGGCCTCTAATCAGCGTATTATTGATGTACAAAGTCTCTTAAAACTGAGAAGTCATCATTTGGGATCGATTGAATGATGGCGCAGAAAAGTTTTGACAGGTTAATCGGGATAAAACAGAATAAAAACTATAAAATGGCATGTTCTTAATTGAAATGAGAACTGCTTTTGTATTTTTGGATGTTTAGAGATAGATGGCAAGAACTGACAGAAAGACTGTGCACTCTTTTTAAAATATTATTTAAAAGTTAATTCTTTTATGCTATAATGGGTTAGATAATGTACATAGGAGTTTACAATGCCAAAAAGAGGTCACATCGTTCTAGGAAACAAAGTAGAATCTTTAACTTTGCTCTCTTAGTTGTGTTTGTATTGTTAGCAATCTTACTCGTCATGTTTCGGTATAATATTCCCAGCATTTCGATATTTGAATATTTTTATTATCCACGTTGTTAGTAGCTGCAGCATTAGGAACCAGCTTTTTAATTTTCAAAATAAAGCGCGTGTCACAACGACGATTATATTGCTTTTTAGCTATTCTAGTAAGTTCAGGTGCTCTATATGCCATTAAAGAAGCTATTAGATTTGTCTAACGGGTTAAATGCGACATCAAATTACTCTGAATATGAAATGAGCGTGGTGGTGCCAGCGAATAGCAATATCAAGGATATCAGTCGAGTGAAAACTGTTCTAGCGCCAACGGCAAATGATGCAAATAATATCAAAACATTGACAGATAACGTAGCCCAAACTAAGAAAGTTAATTTGACGGTTGCTCAATCCTCTTCTTATCTAGCAGCTTATGAATTCTTTTGATGAATGGTGAAGCTAAAGGCCATGGTTCTAAATAGTGTTTTTGAAAGTGTTATCCAAAACGAGCATCCGATTACGCTTCAAAAATCATCTATACTTACAAAATTAGTAGAAAAATTACAAACGCTCAGTCACCAGCGACAAAATAATAATGTCTTTAATATTTATGTCAGCGGAATTGACACTTTATGGCCCTGATTTCATCAGTTTCCGTTCAGATGTCAATATTATTATGACAGTTAATCGCAAGACTAAAGGTACTGTTAACAACAACACCGCGTGATGCTTATGTACCGATTGCTGATGGTGGCAACAATCAAAAAGGATAAATTAACACGCTGGCATTTACGGGTGTGGGAGCATCTATTCATACGTTAGAAAATCTTTACGGAATCAAAACAAACTATTATGTTCGACTGAATTTCACTTCTTTCCTTAAATTGGTAGATCTGTTAGGCGGTATTGATGTTTATAATGACAAAGAATTTACTGCTGCAAATGGCAAGCTACTCATGTTGCGGGAGATATTCATTTAGATTCTGAACAAGCATTGGGATTCGTTCGAGAGCGTTATGCATTGAGTGGTGGAGATAACGATCGTGGTAAAAATCAAGAAAAGGTCATTGCGGCAATTATTAAAAAGTTGACTTCCACAAGTGCTTTGAAGAATTATAATGCGATTATTTCAGGATTACAAGATTCAGTTCAAAACCAACATGAGTATTGGAAACGATGATGAATCTCATTAATACCCAGTTAGAAACTGGTGGTAGTTATACGAGTTAGCTCGCAAGCGGTTACCGGAGAGGGAAGAGTAGGTCTTCCGTCTTATGCTGCGCCAGATGCGAATCTTTACATGATGGAATTAAATCAAGATAGTTTGAATGCAGCCAAAGCCGCAATTCAGAAAGTAATGGAAGGTAAATGAGATTGATTGATATTCATTCGCATATTGTATTTGATGTGGACGACGGTCCCAAGACACGTCAAGACACGCAAGAGCTTTTGATGGAAAGTTATCGCCAAGGAGTCCGAACGATTATTTCGACTTCTCATCGTAGAAAGGGTATGTTTGAGACGCCTGAAGAAAAGATTGCGGCGAATTTTTCATGAAGTTCAGCAAATCGCTGAAAGAAGTAGCAGATGATCTCTACCTATTCTCTATGGTGCTGAAATTTATTATACTAGCGATATCTTAGAAAAACTTGATAGAAAAATCATTCCAACTTTAGGTGGGACGAGTTATGCTCTAATTGAGTTTAGTATGATAACACACATAGAGATATCCACAGCGCGTTAAGCAAATGTTCTGCGTTTAGAATTACACCAGTTGTAGCCCATATTGAGCGCTATCATTGTTTGGAAAACGATGTCAAAAGGTGCAGGATTTGATCAACATGGGTTGTTATATGCAAATCAATAGCTCCAGTAGTACTAAAACCCAAGTTATTTAAGCAAAAATATAAATTCATGAAGAAGCGAGCACAATTCTTTATGGAACAGGATTTGGTCCATTTTGTAGCAAGTGATATGCATAATTTAGGCCACGCCCTCCTTATATGGAGGAAGCCTATCACATCATTTCTAACAAATATGGCAACGCATATGCAGACCAGTTATTTCGTAAAAATCAAGAAATATTATTAAAGATGAATTAATTTAGGAGAAAAATGAAAAATCAGAGTAATCAAGCAGTAGAAATTGATATCTTGTCATTAATTAAAAACCTTATGGAGAAGAAAAGTTTATTATTGTAGTGACAGCATTTGTGATGGCTATTTTCGCTTTTAATCTACAGTACTGTTATAGCAAAACCATCTTTATAGTAGTACAACGTACTTATGTTGCAGCATCGTCAGCAAAAACGATAATTCTACGCTTAACCAGGATTTACAAGCTGAAACATACTTAGTTGAAAGACTATAAAGAAATTATTTTATCTCAAGATGTATTAACTAAAGCAATTGCAGATTTGAAATTGAAGTTGCAACCAAGTGAATTGGCTATCAATGTTATTGTTCCAACAGATACACGAATTGTATCTATTGCTGTTTCAGATGGTAATGCTGAAGAAGCTGTCGCATTGCTAATAGTGTTCGTCAAGCTGCGGCAGAGGAAGATTATTGCTGTAACAAAAAGTAGCGGATGTTACGACGCTAGAAGCAGCAGAAGCACCAAAAAGAACCTTCCTCTCCAAATATTAAACGAAATACTTTGATTGGTTTTCTTGCAGGAGGCATGCTTATGTCTCGTTATTAGCATTGTTGTGGAAGTTTTAGATGATAGAATAAAGAAACCAGAAGATGTAGAAGAAGTAATAGGGAATCACTCTGCTTGGAGTTGTTCCGAATATGAATAAGCTAAAATAGGAGAAAAGGAATGCCAAGTTTAGAATTAGTGAAAAGTAAAATCAGAGAATTAAGAAAGTCAGAGGAGTATTATAATGCTCTGCGAACCAATGTCCAACTTAGTGGTGATAATATTAAGGTTATTGCAATCACTCAGTTCAGCCTGGTGAGGGAAATCAACAACTTCCACAAATCTAGCTATCGCTTTTGCTCGTTCAGGTTATAATACCTTATTGATTGATGCGGATATCCGTAATTCCACAATGTCGGGTATTTTTAAAGCCCGTAATAAGATTACAGGCTTGACAGATTATTTAGCTGGCAGCTGATTTATCAAACGGGTTGTGGAAACAAATATTGAAAATTATTCGTGATTGAAGTAGGGCAAAATTCTCCAAACTACTGCACTTCTTCAAAGCAAGAATTTTGAAATGATGATTGAGATTTTACGAAATCATTATGACTATATTATTATCGATACCCTCCTATTGGGCTTGTGATTGATGCAGCCATTATTGCTCAAAATGTGATGCAAGCCTTTTTAGTTGTAGAAGCCGGTAACGTGAAACGTAAAAAGCATTACAAAAAGCAAAAAGAGCAGCTAGAGCAGACTGCAACCTGTTTTTGGGAGTTGTCTTAAACAAATATGATGTTCAATTGGACAAATATGGTTCATATGGTAATTATGGAGATTATGGAAACTACGGAAAGAAATAGGATTTGGATAAGTAAGGAAAGATTATGGAATTAACGAGAGCACAAAAACGAGTTATCTTGATGATAGTGGATGCCGCTTTACTATATAAGTGGTTATATAGCTTATTTTTTCTTGTCTGAGTATATAGAGACATCAAATGATATGCTGTTTAAAACACTTCTTCCATTGTCGTAATTTACCTTCTTTTAGGTTTAATCACACGTATTTTCAATTATTAATCGTTACACAGATTATAAGACGTTAAGTAAAATTTCTCTTATTCTACTGGGAACTTATCTCATTACAGCTCTAGTGGAATTGTTTTTATCCATAACCATTAGTTATCGTTTTCTTTTGCTTAGTTGCATGTTTTCTATTCTATTTACGATATCAATCAGATTAGCTTGGAGAATGTGGCATAGCTTAAAGAATGGAGGAATTACGAAGAAGTTACAAATTTAAAATGTTCATAGGACATTAGTGGTCGGCGCGGAGACGGAGGAAATCTTTTTATTATTATCAGCGCTAAAAGACTCGCCAGATTTGAAAAATCGTTGCGATTGTCGATAAAGATGTACAAGGTTCTTTTTACATGGTGTTAAAGTTGTTGGATCTGATGAACAAATCCCAGAAATTGTAGCAAACTATGAAATTAACCAAATTGTTATTTGTGATCCTCTTTGAAACCAGAGGAATATGAACATCTTTTTAGAACTTTGCAAAACAGCTGCTAAAGTTAGCACTATTCCTAAATATGAAGAAGTTGTTACAGGGAAACTGAGTGTCAGTAAACTACGAGAGATTGATATTGCTGATTTATTAGGGCGCAAAGAAGTAAAACTGGATCAAACAAGTTTAAATTCAAATCTCAAAGGCAAGACCGTATTAGTGACAGGAGCTGGAGGTTCTATCGGTTCAGAATTATGTCGGCAAATTGCTCGCTTCTTCCTAAAAGGCTATTACTTTTAGGGCATGGCGAAAATTCTATTTATGTGATACATAAAAGAGCTGCTCGCACAATATAAGGATACCATTGAGATTGTTCCAATCATTGCAGATATTCAAGATAGAGAGCGAATTTGCAAACTGATGGAGACTTATCATCCAGATCGTGTTTATCATGCTGCCGCTCATAAACACGTTCCTTTGATGGAGTATAATCCAACTGAAGCAGTCAAGAACAACATATATGGTACAAAAAATGTAGCGGAAGCCGCTAAAGCAGCTGGAGTTGCTAAGTTTGTTATGATTTCGACAGATAAAGCCGTCAATCCTCCAAATGTTATGGGAGCCACTAAGCGAGTTGCTGAAATGATTGTAACAAGTCTGAATGAAGAAGGGAAAAACACTTTTTCGCTGCTGTTCGATTCGGAAATGTTTTGGGTAGCCGTGGTAGTGTTGTTCCACTATTTAAAGAACAAATTGCCAAAGGCGGCCCATCACAGTAACTGATTTTCGTATGACACGTTACTTTATGACAATACCAGAAGCTAGTCGTTTGGTTATTCAAGCAGGAGCCTTATGCATGGGGAGAGATTTTTGTATTAGATATGGGAGAACCTGTTAAGATTTTGAACTTAGCTATGATAACTCTAAGTGGTCACACTGAAAATGAAATTAAGATTGTTGAAAGTGGTATTCGCCCCTGGTGAAAAATTGTATGAAGTATTACTGTCTTCAGAAGAACGCAAAGCAGAGCAAATCTATGAAAAATATTTGTTGGAAATGTTCATGCTTTGTCAAAAGAAGAAGTGGATGCTTTATCTGCTCGATTTCCAATCTTGATGGACAAGAGCTGAAAGAAAAATTGGTGCACTTTGCACAGCAGTAAAAAGATTTAATAGCACGAATATGTAGGGAAATGATGATTATGGATTTCAAACCATTTGAAGAAAAATATGGCTTTCATCTCCAACAATGCATGGGGATGAATTAAAATATATGACCGAAGCATACAATACAAATTGGATGTCAACTGTTGGTCAAAAATATCAATGAAGTAGAATCTTCAATATGCAAAAAGTTGGTTGCAAATACGCGGTTGCTCTTGCTTCAGGAACTCTGCTCTGCACATGGCAATAAAGGCAGCAGGGATAAAACATGGCGATAAGGTCTTTTGCTCGACTGTTACTTTTAGACTACAATAAACCCCATAGTATATGAAGGGGCTATTCCTGTTTTTATTGGATAGTGAATACGATACATGGAATATGGATCCAGCAGCTCTGAGAGAGCTTTTTGAAGTTTATCCAGAAGTAGTAGTTGTACTTGTCCATCTTTATGGAGTTCCCGCTAAGATTGATGAAATAAGGAGCATCTGTGAAAAATATCAAGCGATAGTTATTGAAGATGCTGTGAATCTCTAGAGTGCTTCGTATATAGGGTATTCAAACAGGTTCCTTTGGCATATAATGCTATTTCTTTTAATGGGAATAAGATTATTACGGATCATCTGGGGAATGTTTTTAACAGATGATCGAAGCTGCAAACAAAGTGCGTAAATGGTCGACTCAAGCACGTGAAAATGCTCCATGGTATCAGCATGAAGAAATTGGGTATAATTATCGTATGAGCAATGTCATAGCTGGAGTAATTCGTGGACAGTCTCCTTATTTAGAAGAACACATTGCACAAAAGAAAGCAATCTATCAACGTTATAAAGAAGGATTAAAAGACCTACCTATCAGCATGAATCCATATGATGAAAAAAAGAGTGAACCTAACTTTTGGCTAAGTTGTTTATTAATTGATGAACAGGCAATGTGTAAGCGCAAGAGGCGAGAAAGAGAGCCTTTTATATCTCTGAGGAAGGGAAGAGTTGTCCAACAGAAATTTTAGAAACGTTGGGACGCTATAATATTGAAGGTCGTCCAATTTGGAAGCCAATGCATATGCAGCCTATTTATCGGAACCATGATTTTATTACTCGTGAAGGGAATGGTCGAGCAAGGACAAATGCCTATATAGTTGGGGGAGATAAAGGAGAGGATGGTCTTGCCTTTAGATACTGGTATGGATCTATTTTGTCGTGGGTTATGTCTTCCGTCCGATAACAAGATGACTGTAGCAACAAGATGTCATCATCGAGATAATAAAAAGTGTTTTTAATTGATTGAATTAGAGAGGTAATGTTCATGTCGCCTTCAAACAATTATTATGAGAAATATTTTAAACGTTTATTTGATTTTTGTATGTTCATTAGTTGCTATTATTCTTTTTCATGGTTATTTTTAATCATCGGTTTGTTAGTAAGGATGAAATTAGGATCTCCAGTCTTATTTAAACAAGCTCGTCCTGGCAAAAAATGAAAAATTTTAATATGTATAAGTTTCGTACTATGACAGATGATCGTGATGAGGCAGGAGAGTTATTACCTGATGAAATCCGCCTAACTTCTTTTGGGAAATGGCTAAGGAGCACTAGTTTAGATGAGTTGCCAGAGCTTTTTAATATTCTAAAAGGCGATATGTCTTTTGTAGGCCGCGTCCTTTATTGGTTCGAGATATGGTATTTATGACAGAACAACAACGAGAACGCCATTCTGTTAGACAAGGCTTAACGGGTTTAGCTCAAATCAATGGGCGAAATAATATTTTGTGGCAAGATAAGCTTGAGTGGGATGCAAAATATATTAGGGAAATTACTTTTTTGGGAGACTTAAAAATTATTCTGCAAACAATTCATACAGCCTTTATAAAAAGAGAAGGGATTACTGACGGAGATATGGCTACTGCGGAAGATTTTGGAGAGTATTTGTTGCGTACAGGAGTTATATCTGAAGAATATTATAATCAAAAACAAGATGAAGCAAAAAGGACTCACCAAATGAAAAATATAGTGTTTTTGATGTCTCTCATAAAGATGAAAAACCAGAATATTTTCGTTTAGCTATAGATAGTATGCTTAACCAAACCTACAACCAGATGAAATTGTTATTGTGAAAGATGGTACACTGCCTTCTGAATTAGAAGTAATTTTAGAAGAATACGTTGCATATGTTATCCAAAAGATCATGCATGTTGTTGGATATGAACAAAAATCAAGGTTTAGGAGTAGCGTTAAATTTTGGAATAAGACATTGTAAAAATGACCTAATCGCAAGAATGGATACGGATGATATTTCTACGCTAGATCGTTGCCAGAAGCAAATTGAAATATTTGAAAAATTTCCTGAAGTTGATATCGGTAGGGCATATTGCAGAGTTTATCAATGAAACGACAAATATTATTAGTGTTCGAAAAGTTCCACTTACACATGAAGAAATTACAACATACTAAAAAGATGCCCATTTAATCATATGGCAGTTATGTTTAAAAAGAAGTGTTGTAATGGCTGCAGGGAATTATAAAGAATGGCATTTTAATGAAGATTATTATTTGTGGATTAGAATGCATCTGCTTAAAGTTAAACACTTCTACAATTTAGACTCGATACTTGTATTCGTTCGAGTAGGAAATGAAATGTATAGGTAGAAGAGGTGGGAGAAATTACTTTTAAGAGCTGAAAATTCAAAAATTTGTAAAGTGTTAAAGGGCTTAATATCAAAAAGTTTATATAGTTAATGTATTACAGAGATTTATAGTCCAAAATAGTATTGCCTAATAAGGTACGTGCTTGGGTATATAAAAAATTGATTAGAGAAAAAGTAGGAGATATTTAATTGCAAAGAGCTTATATTGAAAGAGGTTCATCGCATTAAGCTTGTTAATAGAGTTTGATAACATTTGCAAGGCGCAATCATTAAGATATTCCCTTGGTGGTGGAACTTACTTGGTGCTGTGAGACATAATGGATTTATCCCTTGGGATGATGATATTGATGTAATGATGCCACGCCCAGACTATGAGAAATTTTTGAAATACTGTACAGAAAACCTTCCCTCCATTTGATGTTCTTTTCATATCAAACAATTCGAATTATACAAATTTATTTATTAAAATAGCTGATAGACATACCAAAAGTTCGGATGGTAGAAAAGAACCAGAAGATAATATAGGTGTTTGTATTGATATTTTCTCCAATAGATGGACTTGGGGACAGCTTTAAAAACAGCTTTTAAAAATTTCAATAGAACAAAAATTTCGTCATGAGCTATTGGTTGCATCTATGGAGAAAATTTTTCAAAAAGTAAACTCGTCCTATTTACTTTTGAACCAATCCGACTTGGGATGTACTTAATAAGTAGGTTTGTAAACAAGCAGAAATGTGTGTATCTATTGACGAATCAATAAAAAGTATAAAAATTTGAAAATTCAAGATACTCTGGTTGTGTAAGTGGTAGTTATAGAGAAAGAGAAATAATGAGGGACGGAAACTTTTGTAAATTATACAACACTTAGTTTTGAAAATAGAGAATTTGATGTAATTTCAGATTATCATGAATATTTGAGACAGCACTATGGCGATTATATGAAGCTCCCTCCTGTTGATAAAAGAATAACACACCACTCTAGCACAATTTTTATTGGAAAAATAAATAAAGATGAAAATAATATCGCAGTACTTATGAGTACCTATAATGGAGAAAGTATTTAAAGGCACAATTAGACAGCATTTTTAATCAAACTAGTCAAAAATATTGTGCTATTTATTCGAGATGATGGTTCGTGATAGTACCTTAGAAATCATAAAATCATATAATAATAAAATAGTTCTTTTGGAGAACAACGAAAATCTTTGGAGTTGGAAGTAGTTTTATGGAAACACTTTATAAGGCTGGTTTGGATTTTGATTATTATGCATTTTGTGACCAAGATGATATTTGGCTAGTTAATAAAATAGAGAAGGCGGTTTTAGAGTTAGAGAAATTCCTCTCCTACACTATATTGTTCTAATCAAACTTTAGTAGATAAAGAGCTAAATAATTTAGGATTAAGACATAAAAACGATTGATACCAGTTATTTGCAAATATTAACAAGCAATCAAATTACTGGATGTACAATGGTATGGAACAATCAGTTACAAAAACTGTTAGTTTCGAAAGATCGGAGGCCTTCGAAGGAACTGCTAGAAGTACGTATACATGATGTTTGGGTTTCAATGGTAGCAAGTATAGCAGGGAGTATAGTCTCATGATTCTAATTCATATATATATATAGGCAACATGAAAATAATGTTGTTGGTGAAAAAGAGAAACTAATTTTAAACTGGGTTCAAAAACTTGGTGATTCTAGTAAGAGAAAAGGAAGAAGTCGCTTAGCTACAGAGATTTTAAATAATTATCGTCAATTTATTAATGATGATATAGCAGCAGAGTTAGAATTGTTATCGACTTATCAGAATAGTTTTAGATATTACTTTTTACAAAAATAAAAATTTTTAGCTTGACAACAGAGCCTAAGTGGAGTGTTTTTGTTAAAATTTTATTTAATCTTATATAAAACTTTATTCTAATAGTAATATAATTTTACTGATATGATTATGTTTTAATACATTTTGTCAAGTGAGGAGCCATGATTTATACTTATAATACTATTTCACTTTTAGCGACTATGGATGTATTCCTTTTGGAGAAGTTTTGTGAAACCAAGCATGATTTTAGTGCTTTCTTTTCCTATTTTCTTCTATATTGATATATATTAACTATAGACAATGGGATGTAATGTTATCCACAAAGTTTGTTTTTATGTATTGTCGGCTATATTCTCCTTTTATTTTGCTGGGTTTTTAGTTCGTATTTTTGTAGGAAAAAGATAAAAATTACGAAGGTGTGCTAAAAGAATTGGACTTAAATACACATCCCAGTTTTGTTTATATTTTTATCACTATTATATGTGCAGTTATATATATTATTTTAAGTTTAAAAAGATATTCAAATATCTTTTAATCTAGGGAATGTCTTATCTCAGATATATTATAAAAATGTTCAACATAATGGTTCGAATAGTTTTGAGAATCAAATGATGGAAATTATAACGAGGGATTGCTTATATTAGTCAAATTTTATCCGCAAGATATATTGTAAAAGATAGAAAACAGTAAACATTAAATTATATAAACATTCTTACATTTTTATTTATATGTATAGTATCAACTGATAGGAATATTTTACGTTTTATAATATATGCTTTTGTACTATGGACTTTTTTCTATACAAAATCAAACTAGCTTATAAAAAAGTCTTAATTGGAAAATAGTCAGAAATCTATATTTTTAATAGTAATAGTAATTGTATTATTTTATTATTTTTGGAAAACTTAAAATTATACTTGATTTTCAACGTACTAGGAATTTATGGTGGTTCTGGATATATAATTTCAACTTATTTATTAATAAATTTATACCAACCAATTTAAAATATGGTGCTAGCACATTGGAGAACTCTAAGTGATACTTTAGGAACAATTGAATAATGAATACTTTGGAGGAACGACATCAATATTTTCAGAATTTATTGCTTTTCAATCTAGTACAGGGGTTTGTTTATATTTCACATATATTCAGCTTTTAAGGCCGTTTGTAGAAGATTTTGGTTATTGTGGAATGTTACTATACCCATTTTGTTTAGGTCTGTTGTTTGAAATGGCTATATGAAATTGTTCGGCGAGCATAGTGTCTGGATTTTTATTCGTATAGCATATACCCATTGGTTTATTTTTGCAATTGAAGAACAGTTGCGTAGGCTTCATTTGAGACAATTTATGAAAATCAGTTGGATAGCTATATATATTATTTCTTTGTGCAACGCAAAAATACGATTCAAACTTAACAATATAAACAATTTTAATAGTGATAAGGTTATAATCATTATTTACTTATAGTATTTTAAAAAGAGATTAAAATGACAAATTCGGCTCTTATTTTTAGAGGGATACAGAGTCGTATGAATACAAAACTAAACTCTAAAACAGTTTTTTAGAACTTCATGAAAACCAATCATTATTCATACACTAGAACATTTTGAAAAGACATTCGGATATAGATGATATTGTAGTTGTTTGTCTTGAAGATTGGATTGATTATTTAAAAGAATTATTAATTGTTTAAAATTAAAAAGTAGTAAAGGTTGTTTCTGAGGTGCAAACAGGCCAGATGTCGATTTTTAATGGATTAAAGGCTCTGATGGAACAACGTCATGAGTGATGGTTTCGTATTGATTCATGATGGAGTTAGACCGCTTATAAATAGTGATTTGATTTCAAAAAATCTTCAGAGTGTTCAAAAATTTGGAACGGCAATAACTTGTCAAGCCTGTAATTGAAACGGTAATCCGCGGATAAGGATGGTAGGATTGATAATGTGATTGATCGTTCTACTTGTCAAACGGCTGTCGCCAAACTTTCCTTTTTGTCAGAGATTTATAATTTACATTTAAAAGCGCAGGAAGAGGGAATAATTGATATGACTGATTCAGCTACCTTTAGCACGACGCTATGGTCTCTTTACATACAGTTATGGGGAATAGTGAAAATATAAAGATTACAACACCATCTGATATATATTTTTAGAGCAATTTATGAAGCTAGAGAAAATGCACGATTTTTGGATAAAGAAAATGAAGTATAATAAAATTTTGCAGGAAGATGTTCAGGATTTAGCAAAAACGGTCCTATTTTGAAAGAATTAAAAATGTGACTATTTTGGTAACTGGTGAACTGGTCTTATTGGTATCGTGTGTTTTTACCTATTAGAATTGAACCACCTGTTTGATGTCAATATTGAAGTCGTAGCTCTAGTTAGAAACCTGAGCAAGGCAGAAAAATCTTTCATTCATTTTTGGAGGATGAACACCTTCAGCTTATTGAAGGAGATGTTCTGCGCCAGTAGAGATAGAGAGCAACATTGATTATATCATCCATGGAGCTAGTAGTACAGATTCAGTTTTGTTCAACATCCTGTAGATACGATTGCAGTTGCAGTTAAGGGTACAGAAAATTTGTTAGAATTAGCTCGAAAGAATCGCGTTCGTAGCATGATTTATTTATCATCACTAGAAGTTTGCGGAATAACAAACCTAATGTAGACAGTATCGGAAAATGATTAGGTATATTTAGACCAATAAGTGTTCGTAGCAGTTATTCTGAAGGAAAATGGATGTAGAATGTCCATGTATTGCTTATTTGCAGCAGTATCATGCCTGTTCGAATTGCACGTTTATCCCAGACATTTTGGACCAGGTGTTGATTATAAGGATAAGCGAGTTTTTGCTCAATTTGCTCGCTCTGTAATTGAAGGACAAGATATTATTTTAAAAACACGTGGAGAGACTGTTCGAAATTACTGTTACACAAAAGATGTAGTTAAAGCCCTTTTCTACATAATGTTAGAAGGGCAAGTTGGTCGCTTATAATGTGGCTAATAGACACGGCAATATCTATTCGAAATGGCAGAGCTGGTTCTTAAACGAACGGAAACAGCTTGTTCTCACCTTATCTTTGATATATGCAGAGGATATAGAAAATTAGGTTATAATCCTACGGTGAAAATCCGCCTGAATACCGAAAAACTTGAAAAACTTGGTTGACGGCTGAGGTGAATCTTGAAACTATGTTTGACAAGTTAATTCAAAGTATGAAGATAGATAGAGAATAGCAAGAAAGGAGAAGAAATTGCCTCAAAATTCAAAAACAATTCTAGCTAATTTTCTATGTTATTGCTTCTAATCTGTTGGACGGTATTAGTTTCTAGTTGTATTGCTTTACCTGAAAATCATGAAGGAAGGAATACGGGCTATCTAGTAGCTTTTATATTTTCTATCTGTTCTATGTTACTTTTATCCATCTTGCTGGGTAGATGGCATTTATCTTCGTTATGAGGATTAGAATATCAAAGATTAGATAAAGAAAAAGTTTTTCTCGCAGTTTCTATGCTAACCGTATATCTTGTATCCGTTAGTTTATTCCTTTTAGCTGATCTTTTATCAAAGACAGTGTAGTCGCTTTATCTTTATGTTATTGACCCATACCATGATGGTTACAAATGTCCGCTATCTCTTTATTTATATTCTGCAGATGACGAATCGTTTAAAAGAAAGTTCATATGTGGTCAGTGGAGATCTGCTTTATATCTCCTACTACTTGTATTATTGATTTGTTTGGCTTTCGAAATTTTAAAACAATGGTATATGCTGATTTTGGTAGGTAGAATTATGTCGCTTCTGTATGCGATGTATTTATGCAGAGACATCGTTCTTCATCCGCTAAATAAATTTCAGTTAAATATCAAATGAGATGGTAATCTAATATTGGTGTTGGAATCAATCTTATGTTGTCTAATGTAGCTAGTATAATTATTGAACAGTCAGAATGGGAATTCAAAGAATTTGGGATATGCTATTTTGGAAAAAGTTTTCTAACTTTTAAGTATTTCCAATCTACTTTATGACATTTATAAACGCTGTTTGGTTTAGTAGTATTTTCCTATTTTTGAAGGAACTGAAAACCGAAAAGTTACCCAAAAATTTATGACGGCTACGAATGTTCTATGGTACTTATGTTTGGTGTGTTGTTGCTATACTACCCTTGATAGGCGTTAGATATGTGGTTACCAAACTTTTAAAGAATCCTTAGTATTTATGGCACTAATTTTTCCGATGTCTGTTTATGAAGGGAAAATGGCCTTGTTGATTAATACTATATCTGAAAGCCTTACGTATGAGCGACAAATTTTTAAAGTCAATGTTATTGCTATGCTCTGTAGTTTTGGAAGTACCATTATTTTTAAGGATTTGTTAAGAGAATTAAATTTAACGGTTCTATCTATTATATTTTTATTAGCTATTAGAAGTATTTTTGGAGAATTAATTTCTAGCAAAGCGCATAGAAATTAATGTTGTCAAAGATATTCAGAATTATTAGCTTACCTTGATTTTTATTGCTTCCAGTTGGTACCTTCCCATTTATCTTGCAGCTGTTGTATATGGAACAGCTTATCTTGTTTACAGCGTCTATAAATATCAGAGTATAAAAACTCTAAAAACCTTAAAAATTAGATGAATACAACTCGATTAAGGATTTAGTTAGGTACTGGACATGACTAAATTCTTTCTCTACCCTAGTATATCAAAAATATGCGAAGATCCTATAGATAAGCAAGAAATAATGTTTATTTAAGAAAAATTTTTAACTTCTCCTTACAGATAGTTAATAGGAGCTTGCTATACTTTAGTCAACCATTAAAAAATAAATCAAAGGAGTAAATAATATGGTTGACAAAAATCATCGTCCAAATAATGAAAGATATACAAAATGGTCTATTCGCCGCCTGAGTGCAGGTGGCTTCGGCTGTTGCAGCAAGTGGGTTCTTTATTCTCATTAGCAATCCTGTAAATGCACAAAGTTGGTTCGCAAAACAAGGTGGTGGCAACAACCCTTCAAATAGTCCGACCGACTTGGGTAAAAGCCGATAGTAGATGCTAATGCAAAACAAACTGAAAAATTAACAACTGATAAGAAAGAAATACTAGATACAACGAAGCTATCACAAGAACAAGCTACAAGGTAAATCAAACACCAGATAAGCAAGTTCAAGAGCAGAAAAGAAGTTACAAAAGAAAACAAAGTAGGCAAAACAATTGCTGAGGTTGCTAAGGAAATTCAAAAAGCAACTGAAAAAGTAGTAAAAGAAGGTTCTAAAAGAACGAGAAGATACTTCATTGACTGGTGAAGCACCAGTTGCAGATATATATTGAAAAGTAACATCAATGTTCCTGCCTCTACCTTGATAATGCTACTTATCCAGGACCATGACAGCAGGTGTGAATCAAGTAATTCCGTATGAACTTTTTGGTGGAGATGGGATGTTAACACGTCTTCTCCTCAAATCATCAGATGGAGCGCCATGGTGCGATGCTGGTAATGCAGCAAATCATGCAGGCTTTGCCTTTTGCTAACATTCCGAAAGGGTCAAAGTATTTTTATCAGGTATCGTCTGGAGGAAATGCAGCAGCAAGCAAAAATAAAGAATTGTCTGGATCATCTGAAAGCGAACGGTACACAAAGTTACACCGCTACTGTAACAGTTTATGGTTCAAAAGATGGTAAAGTTGATTTGAGCAATGTGATTTCTGACTCGTCAAGTGACGATTAACCTTAATGGTTTGAAATCTAAAGCAGATCCTTCATTAGAGCAAGGAAGAAATCTATTTCAGAAAATATTAAAGAAAGTACGGATGTCCCAGCGTCCTTCTTACAAAAATGCGAACCATCCTGGCCATTTACAGCTGGTGGAATGAAGTGATTCCGTATGAACTCTTTGGTGGAGATGGGATGCTAACGCGTCTTCTCAAATCTCAAAATGGGGCACCGCGGTCTCGATAATGGCGCAGCGAATCATGCGTGGGCTTGCTTCCGTTTGCAGGCATTCCAAAAGGCAAATATTTCTACCAAGTTTCATTGATGGCAATGCAGCAGGCAAACAAGGTGAGGCGCTTTAGACCAACTGCAAAGGCCAACGGAACTCGTGCTTATACTCGCTACCGTTAAGGTTTACGGTGCAACCAAAGATGGCAAGGCCGACTTGAACAACGGCGATTGCGACTCGTCAAGTAAAATTGAACTAATGGTACAACAACAGCGGACCAAATTAAGAAATCCGTCTCAGAAAAATATTAAAGAAAGTACGGATGTCCCAGCGTCCTTCTTACAAAAATGCGAACCATCCTGGCCCATTTACAGCTGGTGTGAATGAAGTGATTCCGTATGAACTCTTTGGTGGAGATGGGATGCTAACGCGTCTTCTCCTCAAATCCTCAGATGGTGCGCCATGGTCTGATAACGGTAAGGCAAATCATCCAGGTTTGTTGCCACTAGCAGGCTTGGGTAAAGGTCAATATTTCTACCAAGTTTCATTGGATGGCAATGCAGCAGTCAAACAAGGTAAGGCGCTTTTAGACCAACTGAAGGCTAATGGAACTCATACTTACACTGCGACTGTTAAGGTTTACGGTGCAAAAGATGGAAAAGCCGACTTGAACAACGTGATTGCGACTCGTCAAGTAAAATTGAACTTAAATGGTACAACAACAGCAGACCAAATTAAGAAATCCGTCTCAGAAAACATTAAAGAAAGTACAGATGTCCCAGCATCCTTCTTACAAAAATGCAGTCTTTCCAGGACCATTTACGGCTGAGTTAACCAAGTAATTCCGTATGAACTTTTTGGTGGAGATGGATGTTAACACGTCTTTACTCAAATCTTCAAATGGAGCACCATGGTCTGATAACGGTAAAGGCAAATCATCCAGGGTTTGTTGCCACTAGCAGGCTTGGGGTAAAGGGCAATATTTCTATCAAGCTTTCATTGGATGGCAATGCAGCAGTCAAACAAGACAAGGAACTGTTAGAACAGTTAAAAGCCAATGGGACTCATTCTGTATAAAGCAACTGTCAGCAGTTTATGGTGCAAAAGATGGAAAAAGCTGATTTAAGCAATGTCATTGCAACCAAATCTGTCACAATTAACCTCAAAGGTGAAAAGAGAAATGATCCTTCAGATCAAAAACAAGAAGGTCAAAATAATCAAACACCAGTCAAGGTAAAGCAGCAGATCATAATGGTACAAGCACTCAGCTAAAGGCGCAACACCTTCTGCGACATCTTCAAAAGGTGGACAAGCTAAAACGAGAAAAAATCACTTCCTAATACAGGCCAAAAATCTTCTTGGTTTGACAGTTCTAGGGCTTCTTGGATTAAGTACAGCAGCTATTCTAGCACTTGTCGGCATGAAACGCAGAGAAAAAGAAATCATTCTCGCACTTTTGTGAGCGATAACGTTGAATCAGTGATAGAAATAGTGTTATACTTTTTCATGGTATAACACTATTTTTACAATAGAGGTAAGAAATGGCAAAGAGAATTTTATTAGTAGATGATGAAGTAGAGATTACCGAGATTAACAAAACGTTATTTAATACAGGCTGATTAGTGAAGTGAATGTAGCGCATGATGGGCAGGGAAGCCTTAGAGATTTTTCAGAAATATTCGATTGATTTGATTATTACAGATATTATGATGCCCAATATGGATGGCTATGATCTGATTGGGGAAGTACAATACCTTTCTCCAGAGCAGCCTTTCCTTTTTATCACGGCTAAAAACATCTGAGCCAGATAAGATTTATTCTTCTCAGTATGGGGGCAGATGACTTTATCACCAAACCTTTTTAGTCCGCGGGAGTTGGTGTTATGAGTCAATAATATCCTACGTCGCATTCACCGTAGTATGGGAACGGAAGAAACACTGCAACTGGGTGATCTGGTGATGAATCACGAAACGCGCGAAGTAAGTGTTCATGATCGTCCGCTAGATATCACCATCAAATCGTTTTGAGTTGCTATGGATTCTTGCTAATAATCCTCAACGTGTTTTCTAAAACAGAGCTTTTATGAAAAGGTGTGGCAAGAAGACTTTGTGGATGACACAAATACGCTCAATGTTCATATCCATGCTTTGCGGCAGGATTTAGCGAAGTATAGTACTGAGAAAAACGCCCACTATTAAGACTGTTTGGGGATTGGGCTATAAAATAGAGGTTTAAAATGAAATTAAAAACACTTTATTATTGTGGGGTATCTCATTTCCACAACTATCACAGTTGTTGCAATTGTTTGGTCAGTCAATACCATGCTAATTGCAAGAAGTGATATTTACTTCATTATTGGAATCAGCATTTTAGCAAGTATTACAGGAGCATTAGTTAGTCTCTTCTCTTGAGCCGCATTTTTCTATCTTTTAGATAAATTAAAACAGCTCATCAAAAGGTATACCGAATAAGAAATTTGAAACGGTAAATACTATTAAAAATCCAACTGAATTTAAAGAATTAGCAGATGCCTTTAATGAAATGTCAACGGATTTACAAAAATACTTTTGCTTTAGAAGAAAGCGAGAGAAAAAGGGATTGATGATTGCTCAGCTCGCACGATATTAAAAACCCTCTGACATCTATTCAAGGAACGGTTGAAGGAATGTTAGATGGTGTTATTACGGCAGATGAGCAGCAATATTATCTTAAAACCATTAGCCGTCAGACAGATCGGTTGAATAAGTTGGTGGAGGAGTTAGCTTTATCACTTTGAATACGATGAGTCGGGCCAGATGTACCGCTTGAAAAAGAAGAAATTTTTTTCTGGATAAGCTGTTGATTGACATTATGTCCGAATTTCAGCTATTGATTGATAAAGAAGATCAGAGACATTCAAATTTCTGTTCAGCCAGAATCAGCTAAAATCATGAGTTATTAGTGATAAGTTATCACGAATTATTCTTAATCTGATCAGCAATGCTTTTAAGTATTCAGAGGCTGGAACGAAGTTGAGTATTGATGCAGTGGTTGAAAATCATCGGTTAAAAATTAGTGTTACAGATGAGGACAGGGAATTCAGCCAAATGAGCTAGAAAATATATTTAAACGGTTGTATCGCGTGAGTCTTCACGCACTATGAAAACTGGTGGACACGGTCTCAGGGCTTTATATCGCCCGTGAACTAGCTCATCAATTGGGTGGCGATATCTTTGTAAAAAGTGAATATGGACAAGGTAGCAGTTTTTCTCTGTAGTAGATTTATAAAAATAGAGCGAGATAGACTATAGGAATGAGTATTCCTGGTCTATCTCATTTTTGTTGTTCAGATAAGATGACTTCAAAAAGCAGATTTTCGACTAAATTGAACATCAAACGTGAGCGTAGTTTTTCGCGCTTTTTGGGAGCATCATAGACAAAAATCATATGATCACTGATTTTAGAGAGAAGATGGTTTCCTAAAGTAGTGATTGTAAGAACAGTTGCCCCTTGTTCTTTTTGCTCTGTAAGATACTGTGGTTAACGTCTTTGTTGCTGCCGCCGAGCGAGAAGACAATCAATCATCTTTTTGTGTGGCAATATCTTTTAATCCTATCAATACTGTATTGCTCGAAGTAGTCATTAGACCAAATGTTGATAAGTTTTTAGTTTTTCGATTAAAAATCAGTCATAGCTATGTAGCTAGATCCTACTCCGATACAGAAGATTCGTCTGGCTTCGAGAATTTTGTAGGGCAAAGATTTTTAAAAATCTTGTTCAGATAAGATGGATAGGGTATGTTCAAATTCAACATGGATTTGTTCTTTTTAATTGTTCAAAAGAAGTGCGCTCTAACTTGGTTTGATTTTTCAGCTCTTTTGATAAACGCAGATCATAACGTAATTCATTATAAGTTTGATAGCTAACTTCTTACAAGCACGGATAACGGTAGATGAGGAGATGAACAATTCGTTGGAAATGGTTTTCAGCGTAAAGATTCAATTTCTTTCTGACGCATGAGGTAGTCAATGACCTCTTGTTCGTTTACAGATAATCGATCATAGTGTTGTTTTAAATTTTTAGAAACATATAGCCTCTTTCTAATTGTCGTTTAAAATAAAAACGTTTTCTAGTAAAATTTTACCGAAATAGTAAAAATAATCAAGATAGAAACTTCTGTTCAAAAAGCGTTTTCAAGTTTATTTTTGTTAAAATGAGAACAGAAAACATAAGGAGTATAAAAGATGAAAGAAGAATAAATTTATCTCTGCCTTTGAGCAATTTGGACGCTCATTCTTACTCCCTGTTTCGGTCTTGCCCGGTGCAGGGATTATTCAAGGTATTGGTACAGCTTTTACCAATGAAAACACGCTTAAGATGTTCCCCTTCTTGAACAATGCTATTTTTCAGTTTGTCATGAAATTTTTCATTGCGCTTGGTGGTACAGCTTTTTAGCAACTTGCCTGTTATTTTTGCAGTCGGAGTTTCAGTTGGTCTTGCAAAACGGGAAAAAGGGTCGGCAGCTTTTATCTGGCTTGTTAGGGTTTTCTTGTTTTGCACAACGTTTTTGAATTTCTTGTTGAAAATCAGTGGAAGGCTGGTCAATACTGCTAACTTATCAAGCGGTGCAGCCAAACTTGCCCTGTCAAATGCCATGCAGACAAAAGTCCTCGGGATTCAAACCATGGACCTCAGTGTGTTTGGAGGGATTATCGTTGGGGTTTCTGTCTACTTCATTCACAAGTGGGCTGTGAAACAAGAATTGCCAACTATGATTGGCTTCTTCAGTGGACCACGTTTTTGTACCAATTGTTACTATGGTGGCTATGTCCTTTGTGGCTATCGCAATTTTCTTTATTTGGCCAACTATTCAAGCAGGCATTAGCGCAGTGTCTATCCTCGTTTTGAAGTCAGGTCCGATTGGTACTTTCTTATATGGGTTGATTGAGCGGGCTCTCTTGCCGTTTGGTTTGCACCATGGTCTCAACTGGCCGGTTCGTACGACAGAACTTGGTGGTTCATGGACAATTGGTGGTAACCATGTCGTCGGTACGGTCAATGCCTACCTTGCTTCTTTAGCAGATTCTTCGATCAAGTCTATTGACCCATCTATTACGCGCTTCAATGGTGGTAAATTTGTTTACTTCATGTTCGGTCTTTCTGGTGCTGCTTATGCTATGTACAAGACAGCTTCTCCAGAAAAACGTAAAGTAGCAGGTTCGCTCCTCTTTGCAGCAGCCGGGACTTCATTCTTGACTGGTATTACAGAGCCAATCGAATTTACTTTCCTTTTTGTGGCACCAATGCTTTATGCTGTGCACGCTGTTTTGGCAGGTTCTGCTTTGTTTGTTATGCACATGCTGGGTGCTGGTGTAGCAACTCCTACCGGACATGGTTTCATTAACCTTGTAATCTACGGTGTGTTGCAAGGGCCTAAAACGCACTGGTGGCTCGTCTTCTTAGTAGGTATCCCTTATTTCTTCCTTTATTATTATGTTTTTTAAATTTATGATTTTTGAAATTCAACTTTAAGACTCAGGTAGAGAAGATACGGATGAAGTCAAGTTGGCAAGTAAGCAAGAAGCGCGTGGTAAATACGGCTTGAAGATTCAAAATGTCGGTCAAGCAGACTCCGCAGGACTAGCACCTACTCCAGAAAAATCTGAAGGGAAAGAACTTAGCAAGCAAGAAAAACGCACCAACAGGCTCTCGGTTTGATTGCAGCTCACGGTGGTCCAGAAAATATTGTTGATGTCAATGCTTGTATCACTCGTTTGCGGATTGATGTCAGGACAAATCATTAGTGGATATAAGGATACGATTGTCAACCAATATGAAGCACTGGTTTTGCTGAAAATGGCATGCAAATGCAATCTATCTATGGTGCTTATGCCAATGTTCTCAAAATAGAAATCCAAGACATTCTAGGTTTAGAGGAATAGCTATGGCACATAAGATTTTATATGCAACAGATTTAGACGGAACTTTTTGTGAAAAATTCTGTTGATGTTAATTCAGTAGACTGGCAAGCTTATCAAAAGTTGACACGTTATAGTGACTTCGCTATTGCTACGGGTCGTTCTGTCAGGAAATCAACTACATTACGCAACGTAATCAGCTTCATTTAAGCTATGCAATCGGCTTTTAATGGCGCCATGATTGCTGAAAATGGGAATGTATTATTTTCTCAAACATTGGCGTCAGCAGATGTACAAGCCTTGTTAGACTACCTCAAAAAGAAAAACTCGTTTTTGATGCACTTGATGGCGAGGAGAGAGTGGCAACTTTGACCATGAGGACAAGCGGCGTTTGTGGAATATGCCCATCCTTTGCTTGAAAAATCCTTGCCGATCTGGTTCGGCAACGTCAGATTTTACAAGTTTAACATTCGTCCAGAAGCGGCGAAAACGTCTGTCTATGTAAAAGAATTAAAAGAACATTTTTCCCACTTAGAAGTCTATCAATCAGGAGCACTCGCATAGAAGTGACTGCGAAAGATGTTTCAAAAAGGTAGTGGTTTACAGCTTTGAAAAAGCATTATCAACTAGTTGTGGCATTTGGCGACTCTGGAAATGACATTTCGATGTTTTGAAAAATCCGATATTTCATGTATGACGCCATGCTCAGCTAATGTCCAGCGAGCTGCCACCCTATGTTGTTGATAGCTTTGCAGACGCAGTCAGCATTTAGAACAATTGCTGAGTTTATAAGCTTCAAATTTAGAATACAAAAAGCAGACTAGAACTGATCTATTGTCGATCTAGCCTGCTTTTTACATGTTCAATCTGCAGTTTTAGTAAAAGTCAAGAGCCTCGGTAGTGCAGTTCTCAATAGGAAAGCCAGTACTCTCTCCAATCAAGATATAAAAATCTTTCTTTGTCGCAATAACCTTGACAATATCATTATAGGTATAGCGAAATTCACGTATGTTTCTTGTGATAAAAGCCCTCTGTCAAATGTAGAGTGACCTCCATGTTACTGCCATAAAGTCTTGCGATAAGACCTCTTTATACGAAACTTTGCTAGGCCAAAGCTACTGGTAATAAAAACCAAAATTATAAATAGCACAATAAAATGATATCTTGCTTCTCAGTCATCATAATCATGGGGTATAGAAGAAGCCCTAGAATAAACTCATGATATAGATAATAAAACCCTTTTTCGTCGTAAGATGAGAATTGCCCAAGAAAATCTCTCATAAATTTCTTCAGTCAGAAGAGTTGTAACATGATTGGAAAACATCTTTTACCTCCAGTTTTGATATCATAACATATAGAGCGATAGGATTTAGCCGAGCCTGCTGGCGATACCATCTTTATAGGAGGTGAGTGATCGTCTTTATCTAAAACTAGCACATCTGGCATGTGAGCACACCAGAGTTATAATCAATGCTGGGTCAAATGCGCTTAGTAAAATGCAGATAAGGTTACCATGAGAGCTAATGATAATCTCTTCGTTTTGGTGTTTGCTTTCCAGTTCATGAAGAAGACTAAGGCTCGCTGTTGAGCTTAGTTGATTTGACCTGCCACCGACAAGTGAAAATGTCGGTTGTGATAAAGTTGCATGAGGCGTTTGGCCAAAATCTTGGTCGGCAATTGCTTGACTGCTTAGCTTTTCACTCTATTAGCCGTTTGTCGGTTTGAATACCCGAGTTTTAGACTTTGAGCTAAAAAGCTCAACCGTTTGATGGCTCTTCGGTAAGGACTGGAATAAATGGCAGTAATGGGTTTGTCTGCTAAAATTCAATCTGTACTAAGTTCTCGCCTTGTCTGATAATGGTCGATTGATTTCATCAGGTGTATAGTTAGAATGCGCATGACGGATAAAATAGTAGGTGTTGTGCGCAAGATAATTATAGCAAAATTTAAATCTCAATTCATTTTCTACCCTATTTTCCACAGCCTTTTCTGGCTTTGTCCACCTTTTCGTGTTATAATAAAGCTATGGAGAACAAGTTATTATTAATCGACGGCTCTTCTGTAGCTTATCGTGCTTTTTGCACTCGTACAATCAAATTGATCGTTTCAAGAGTCCATCGGGCCTGCATACCAATGCTATTTACGGTTTCCACCTCATGCTCAATCATCTGAGCCCGTGAGCGCTGCGACGCCATATCTTGGTGGCATTTGATGCGGGAAGACCACCTTTCGGACCGAGATGTATGCTGATTACAAAGGTGGTCGAGCTAAGACTCTGGAGGAATTTCGTGAGCAGCTGCTCCTTTATCCGAGAAATGCTCAGCACTTGGGCATTCACTATTATGATTTGGCTCAGTACGAGGCAGATGACATCATCGGGACTTTTAGACAAGATGGCTGAAAAGACAGCTGTCCCTTACGATGTGACCATTGTCACGTGGTGATAAGGATCTGATTCAGCTAACGGATGATACGTGGTGAGATTTAAGAAAGGTGTGGCTGAGTTCGATAATCACCCAGCCTACCTGATGGGTGATGGAATTAGTCCTGTTCAATTTATTGACCTGCAAGGCTTTAATGGGCGATAAATCAGATAATATTCCCCGGTGTGACTAAAAATCGAGAGAAAACGGGACCCAAGCTTCTTTTGTAGAATATGGATCGCTGAAGGTATTTTATGATCATATTGACCAACTGAAAACAGTCTAAGATGAGGAAAATCTCTATTAAGGATAAGGAAATAGCTTTTGTCTAGAAAGCTTGTCACTATTGACACTGCACACCCATTAAAAATCGGTTTAGAAGATATTCTCATCAAGGATGGAGATATTAAACAACTAGGTAGATTCTATGATGAAATGGGCTTTAAAAACAATTTAAGCAAGCGCTAGAATCAGAAGTAGAGCCAGAAGAAATGGCTGATATTGCTTTTGAGGAAGTGATGGAAGTCCGACCAGAGATGCTTAGTGCAGACGATCTATTTTGAAAATGTTAGGGACAAATTCACACATAGACGAGATGGTTGGACGTGCTTGGGAAATGCCCAGAAGATTTATGTTAGTCAAGATGTTCGTCTTTGCAGCAACCAATTTTTCAAAGAATTTTTAGAAAATACAGCATGAAGGTTTACGGATTTGTAGCGCTCTAAAGTCTTACTCAGTCGCTTAGGAATTGAACTTTCACAACTGGCGTTTGACAGTCGTTTAGCTAAGTATCTTCTTTCAACTGTTGACAACAATGAAATTGCAACGATTGCTAGCCTCTATGGCAAGACCAAACTTGATGAAGATGAGGTGATTTATGGAAAAGGAGCTAAGCGGGCACTGCCTGAAAAGCCTATTTTATTGAATCATTTAGCTAGAAAAGTCACGGTTCTTGTTGAAACGGAACAACCTATGATAGATTTGCTGCGTCAGCACGATCAGCTTAATCTCCCTGTACGAAATGGAGCAACCTTTAGCACTTGTACTTGCTAAAATGGAGATTGCTGGTATTAAGGTAGAGCGAGAAACATTGCAAACGATGCAGGTTGAAAACAAGAGAGTTCTGACTCAGTTAACACAGGAAATCTATGATTTAGCAGGGAAGAATTCACATCAATTCGCTTTAAACAATTGGGAGGTATTCTTTTGGAAAAATTAGGGGCTGCCAACGTCTTTTACCACGAAAACGGGCTATTCTACTGCGGTAGATGTATTAGAACGTTTAGCGCCGATTGCACTCGATTGTTGAAAAAGATTTTTGAGTATCGACAAATTGCTAAAATTCAGTCAACTTATGTCACGGGGTTACAAGACTGGATTTTGGTAGACGGGAAGATTCATACTCGCTATCTTCAAGATTTGACCCAGACAGGAAGGCTATCTCAGCGTGGATCCTAATTTGCAAAATATTCCAATTCGTTTGGAGCAAGGACGCTTAATTCGGAAAGCTTTTGTACCGGAGTGAAGGATAGTGTTTTACTTAGTTCTGATTATTCGCAAATCGAGTTACGGTTTTGGCGCATATTTCAGGCGACAAGCATTTAATTGAAGCATTCAGACATGGAGCTGATATTCATACTTCGACAGCTATGCGGGTTTTTGGTATTGAAAAGCCAGAAGATGTGACACCAAATGATCGTCGGAATGCTAAAGCTGTCAACTCTGGTGTTGTTTTATGTGGATTTCTGATTTTTGGACTTGCCAACAATCTGGGGATTAGGCTGAAAGAAGCTAAATCTTATATTGATACTTATTTTTGAACGCCATCCTAGAATTAAGAATTATATGGAAAATGTGAAACGAGAGGCTCGAGATAAAGGCTATGTAGAAACCTCTTCCACCGTCGTCGGGAGATTCCAGATATTACTCTGTAACTTTAATGTCTCGAGGATGTGTAGAAAGAACGGCTATCAATTCACCAATTCAGGGTCTGCAGCAGATATTCTTAAGATTGCTATGATTCGTTAGATCAAGCCTGCTTGCTGGGCGATTTAGCAGAATGTTATTTGCAAGTACACGACGAAATTGTGCTAGAAGTACCTGCAAATGAATTGACTGCTATCAAAACGCTGGTTAAAGAGATTATGGAATCTGCTATTGAACCTCTGTTCCGCTGAAAGCGGACGAAAGTGCAGGTGAGACTTGGTATGAAGCCAAGTAAGTGCAAGACGTGAAAGGCTGTAAAACAAGGCGAGAACAGGAGAAAATTGATGAAAGAGCGATGCTCCTAGAAGGGATTACTCTATTTTCCTAGGTTTTAGCAGCGTACAAATGCTGTAAAATTATCCACTTATTATGAAGTAGGAGGAATATTATGACATATCATTTTTCAAAAATCCTAGTGGATGCAATTGTGAAGCATTATCTGAAAAATAGTCAGGTGATTGCCGTTGTCGGCTTGTCTGAGTCGAGTAGAAACGGTCGCAACCGCGTGATCCCATGGAAATGCAAAAGCAGGGTTATCGTATTGTCCCAGTTAATCCGCGTAGCGGGCAGTCGAGTGTAGAGACCGTCTCCATGCTAACCTCAAAAGATATTCCGTTTTCAGTGGACATTGTCGATGTTTACCGTCGCAGCGAGTTTTTACCGGATGTGCGCATGATTTTCTGGAAGCAGATGCCAAGATTTTTCTGGGCCAACTGGTTTTGGAAAATGAAGAAGCGGAGCAGATTCTGCGGGCAGCTGGTCGGGATGATATTATCATGGATCGCTGTATCAAACGGGAACATACACGTCTGATTTTAGGAGAGTAAATGGCAACATTGGTGATTATCAGAGGTAATTCTGGTTCAGGAAAAAAACGAGTTTGGCAAAGAAATTGCAAGAATACTATGGCCGAAAGACGCTGCTCATTTCACAAGATATCGTTCGTCGTGATATGCTGAAAGAAAAGGTCAAGCTTTCAGGCAATCTATCAATCTCTTTGACAGAAAGTGATCGCCCTGCTATGGCTATGAGCGATTTGTTGGTTATCGTTGAAGGTTTTTATGAAACAGATATTTATGGGCAAATGCTAGAAAATTGCTATACTCTCTTTATCCAAAAGTTCTATCTTACTATTATGATTTAACATTTGAAGAGACAGTTCGCCGTCACCAAACGAGGAACAAGAAAGCAGACTTTAGTCCAGCTGATATGAAACGTTGGTGGAAAGATGTGATTTCGTTGGAGAAAGCGATATTTACAGATCAGGTTTCGTTGGAAGATGCTTTTCATTTCTAAAAATATCAATTTGCTTTATAAAAATTAAGGTTGATTTAGCTAACCTGGTTATACTATGTTTATCGAAAATGAAGACCTCCTAACTTTATTTGATAGAAACCTAAACTTTTTCATAATAATCTCCTAATAAAAGTCACCCATTGGTGGCTCATGTAAAGTTGCAATATAACACTTTAGCTGAATCACTTTACACAAAATGGATGCAACTCAAAAGACCTGAACAGTTCGTTTCAAGTCTTTTGTTGGATTGCCAATTGTTTCACGCAAGAAATTAATAGTGGAGTCTCGATCTTGTTCCTTTTAGTACAGCTTCATAGAAAAGAGTTTGAGCTGTATAAACGTAGGGATAGACATAAATGATGCGATCCCCAAAGTAATAGCGGTTAAAGGGCACCAGCCAATAAAAGTTAAATGCAAGCTAAATCGCTTACCTTTATATCCTTTCATCATTTGGCGGCTTGTGGAATAATTTTAAAGGCGTCTCATGCTCTTGGTTTTCTAATGTGTCACGAATAAATTCTACTGCAGAATAAGCGCATATTGAGGATAGTGCAATAATCACCGATTACCATCAAAATAAAAACCGATGAGAATATAAAGCAACAATGTCCCAACAGTTGTCTGAAGTGCAGTATTTTGTGAGAGAACTTGAGAATTGGGTAGGAGTTTTATGACGTTAAAACTAGCTAGAATCATCATGCCAAGCTCCATCCAGACGAAAACATCTCCACAGAAATAGTAATACGCGTTTGAGCAAAAGTGTTCTGAAAAACAGGACCAATTACTTTACTATCAAAAAGTCCGAACTGAATCTGTAATGTATCTCTTGTCGTTTTTCCGCGAACGACTTCAAGTAAGGTCCAAAAAGCAGCTGTTAAAAAGAAAGATACAATAAAACTAATTATGATTGGGAAAAGGAACGATTGATTCCATGGATAACTGTATTTTTGATGCCATATTGTAAGATGTTATAGACAAGTTATCTGAAGAATAATTGTAAATAACGGAAATAATGTACCGTTACAATCGGCACTAAAAGAGGGAAGAGATTCCTTTTGTTTGCCGTTGGATATGACGAGCCTCTGATCGTAATTTCTCATTCAGTTCATTTTTCCTCTATCTAGAGCATAGAACAACATTATATCATATTTTTAAGAGACAGAAAAGCTATTGCTTTTATCTTTCTTCTTTTTGATAAAATCACGATATAGTGAGCAAGTGAAACTCACACACTATAGAATGAAGATCTGGACTCGTTTTCCAGCATCGGAGGTAAAAATGTCAGATTCACCGATTCAGTATCGTTTGATTAAAAAGAAAAAGCACACAGGTGCTCTGTTTAGAGAGATTATCACGCCTCACGGGACCTTTCCAACGCCTATGTTTATGCCGGTTGGGACCCAGGCGACAGTCAAGACCCAGTCACCAGAAGAGCTCAAGCAAATGGGCTCTGGTATCATCTCGGCCAATACTTACCATCTCTGGCTGCGGCCGGGCGATGAGCTGATTGCTCGTGCGGTGGGCTGCACAAGTTCATGAACTGGGACCGTCATTTTAACAGATAGCGGTGGTTTTCAGGTTTATTCTTTGCAGATAGTCGGAATATTACAGAAGAGGGGGTGACTTTCAAAAATCACCTCAATGGTTCCAAGATGTTCCTATCGCCAGAGAAAGCGATCTCTATTCAGAACAATCTGGGCAGTGATATCATGATGTCTTTTGATGAGTGCCCGCAGTTCACCACACCCGTGACTATGTGAGAAGTCCACCGAGCGGACCAGCCGTCGAGCAGAGCGTGGACTCAAGGCAACCGCCGTCCCTCAAGATCAAGGTCTCTTTGGATTGTTCAGGTGCTGGCTTTGAAGATTTGCGTCGCCAATCTGCTCAAGACTTGGTCAGCATGGATTTTCGGCTACTCTATCGGAGGACTGGCTGTTGGCGAGTCTCACGAAGAGATGAATGCAGTGCTGGACTTCACAACGCCTATGCTGCCTGAAAACAAGCCCCGCTATCTCATGGGAGTTGGAGCGCCAGATAGCTTGATTGATGGTGTTATCCGTGGTGTTGATATGTTTGACTGACGTCCTGCCGACTACTGGTTCGAAACGGTACCTGTATGACCAGTGAAGGACGTCTGGTTGTAAAATGCCCCAGTTTGAGGAGAGTAATTTCGCTTGACCAGTCAGTTGGCTGATTGCTACACTTGCAGCTACCACGCGGGCTTATATCCGCCACTTGCTCAAAAGCAGATGAGACCTTCGACTCCGCCTGACCAGTTATCACAACCCCTACTTTTTGCTAAATCTTATGAAGAAGGTCCGTCAAGCTATCATGGATGACAACCTGCTGGAATTCCGTGAGGACTTTATTGAGCGCTACGGCTACAATAAATCCAGCCGAAATTTCTAAGAAGCTCCATTTTGAAAAGGAGAAGTCGTGTCTGGTAAAAGAACATTGCTGGAAAAAGATTGACAGCTTATCTCGTCAGACGACCAAAACCATGTCCGCGTATTTATGGTCGCTGATAGCTCGGGGAAATCAAACTTGCTCGAAAACCACAGCTAGCTTTTGGGTGAGGAACGAGTCAATCTGCTGGAAACAGCTCTTGCGTAATTGCTGGGAGTATCGAGATTTGTTCAGTTCCAAAGATTTTCCTCATCAAAAGCAACAGCCCGTCTTCCAGCTGTTCATGAGCTCTGAGCTCTAAGCGAGATATTTGTGCCTTGCAGTCTGGCCTGGATATTCTGGACCATTGGCACAGCTTTGGTCGCCCAGCTTACGTTTATCAGCCTGAAAGCCGATTTTAATAGTAGAAGGCGCTGCGCTGCCTTTTTGCCAAAAATCTGTTTGATTTATCAATTTGTTTTTACACGGACGACGATACAGAGTTAGAGCGTCGCTTGGCTCTGTGACACAGCTGTTCGCGGTCGCGATATGACGGGTTATGCATGCACACCATCCGTCGAGCGCAATATGAACACTACTATAAAAATATATCAGGATAAAGCGGATGTTCTTATCAGCCAGACTGGACAGGGTTTTTAGAATAGATCAAATAAGCAATCGACTTGGGAAATAAATCAAGTTTTTGTTGTTACCTAGGGCTAATAAAGTTTTCTATTTTCAATTTCTTATTTTTACTGAGGTAACAAAAAGATTTAGATAGAAAAGGAACGGTTTCAAATAAAAATTTAAAAATCTGCAAAACCTTGCAATCAGTAAAGCTTATGTTATCCTATTATGGTGCTGTGAAAAACAGTCTATAGCTTTGATGCTAAAGAGGTTGCGACACGCCTCGGCTGCATTGCCACGTAATCGCCTGTCGGTTTTCTTGTGGGCCAGCTATTATCTTAAATAGACGAAAAAGGAGAAAAAGATGGCAAATAAAAATCCGCATCCGTTTTGAGCTTACGAACATCGTACACTTGACATGTGAGCTGCAAAATCGTAGAAACTGCTACTCGTACAGGTGCTGAAGCGGGTCCAATCCCGCTTCCAACGGAACGCAGCCTCTACACAATCATTCAGCGACTCCACAAATGATAAAAGATCTCGCGAACAATTTGAAATGCGTCACTCGCAAACGCTTGATTGACATCATCAACCCAACTCAAAAACAGTTGACGCTTTGATGAAATTGGATCTTCCAAGTGGGGTGAACGTAGAGATTAAACTTTTAATCTAAAGTTTGATTTAAACCAGAGCATAAAAACGCTCGTTAAAAACTTTTGATTATAGAAAAGGAAACATTTTCTCATGACAAAAGCGAATCTTAGGGAAAAAGTGAATGACTCAAATCTTCACTGAAGCTGGCGAATTAATCGCGACTGTGTTGAAGCAGCTCAAACGTTGTTCTTCAGTTGAAAACAGTTGAAACAGATGGTTACAACGCAGTTCAAGTTGGTTTTGACGATCTTCGTGACGTATTGAGCAACAACCCTGCTAAAGGACATGTAGCAAAAAGCTAACACGACTCTCAGCGCTTCATCTGTGAATTCAAAAACATTGAGAGGCTTAGAGTTGGTGCAGAAATTACAGTTGACACTTTCGCAGCCGGCGATGTTGTTGATGCAACAGGAACTCAAAAGGTAAAGGGTTTCAAGGGATATCAAACGCCACGGTCAATCTCGTGGGCCAATGGCTCATGGTTCTCGTTATCACCGTCGTCCGGTCTCACTGGGACCAGTAACCTAACCGTGTTTTCAAAAATAAACACTTGGCAGGTCGTATGGGGGCAACCGTGCTGACGATTCAAAACCCTGAGATCGCATGTTGTTCCAGAGAAAACGTTGATCCTTATTAGAGGGAACGTACCTGGTGCTAAGAAATCTCTTTATCATGATCAAATCAGCAGTTAAAGCTGGTAAACAATAAGCGAAAAGGGAAATCAGTCACAATGGCAAACGTAAAATTATTTGACCAAACTGGTAAAGAAGCCGGTGAGCAGTTCTTAACGATGCAGTATCGGTATTGAGCCAAATGAATCAGTTGTCTTTGATGTTGTTATTAGTCAACGTGCAAGCCCTCGTCAAGGAACTCATGCTGTCAAAAACCGCTCGGCAGTATCAGGTGGCGGACGCAAACCATGGCGCCAAAACGGAACTGGCCGTGCACGCCAAGGTTCTATCTCGCCTCCTCAATGGCGTGGTGGTGGTACCGTATTTGGTCCAACTCCTCGTTCATACGCCTACAAACCTGCAAAAAGTTCGTAGATTGGCGCTAAATCGGTTTATTCTGAAAAAAGTCGCTGAAAATAAATTCGTAGCGTAGACAGCCTTTCATTTACAGCTCCAAAAACTGCTGAGTTTAGAAAGTACTCTGCTGCGCTTAGCATTGATTCAAAAGTACTGCGGATTCTTGAAGAAGGAAATGAATTTGCTGCATTATCAGCTCGTAACCTTCAAATGTGAAAGTTGCAACCGCAACAACTGCAAGTGTTCTTGACATCGTAAATAGCGACAAACTTCTTGTTACTAAAGAAGCTATCTCTACAATCGAGGAGGTTCTTGCATAATGAATTTGTATGACGTAATCAAAAAGCTCATCATTACAGAAAGCTCAATGGCTCTTCTTGAAGAAGGTAAATACGTATTTGAGGTGGACACTGTGCTCATAAGCTTTTATCAAACAAGCAGTTGAAGCTGCTTTTGATGGAGTAAAAGGTTGCAAACGTGAATACAATCACGTAAACCAAAAGCAAAACGTGCAGGGCGTTACACTGGTTTTTACAAAATAAAACGAAAAGCTATTATCACTCTTACAGCTGATTCTAAAGCAATCGAGTTGTTTGGTGCTGAAGCGATGAATCAAGGAGGAAATATCGTGGAATCAGAGTTTATAAACCAACCACAGATGGTCGCCGTAATATGACTTCTTTGGATTTTGCCGAAATCACAACGAGCACTCGAAAAACTTTGCGTGTTTCTTTTTGAACAACTAAAGCCGGTCGGGCAACAACGGTCGTATCACTGTTCGTCACCAAGGCGGCGGACACAAACGCCACTATCGTTTGATTGACTTCAAACGCAATAAAGATGGTAGTTAAGCAGTCGTTAAAAACAATTGAATACGATCCAAATCGTTCAGCGAATATCGCTCTTGTACATTACACTGATGGTGTGGAAAGCTTATATCACGTTCCTAGGGCCTCGAAGTTGGCCAACGCATCGTTTCTGGACCAGAAGCAGATATCAAGGTCGGAAACGCTCTTCCACTCGCTAATATCCCAGTCGGTACATTGATTCATAATATTGAAGTTGAAAAGCAGGTCATGGCGGTGAATTAGTACGTGCTGCTGGAGCTTCTGCTCGCGTGTTGGGACAAGAAGGGAAATACGTTCTTGTTCGTCTTCAATCTGGTGAAGTTCATGTGATTCTTGGCACTTGCCGTGCTACGGTTGGTGTTGTCGAAACGAACAACACGGCTTGTTAATCTTGGTAAAGCAGGACGTAGCTGCTGAAAGGCATTCGCCCAACAGTTCGCGGTTCTGTACATGAACCCCAACGATCACCCGCACGGTGGTGGTGAAGGTAAAGCACCAGTCTGGTCGTAAAGCGCCATCTACTCCATGGGGCAAACCTGCTCTTGGACTCAAAACTCGTAACAAAAAGCGAAAACTGACAAACTGATTGTTCGTCGTCGCAATGAGAAATAATTTTAAATTAGTTTTTAGAACTAGAAAAATCCGCCAGCTCGGTGGCATGATATGTAGTGCAAGAGCCGTGGTATAACATTTAAAGGAGAAAACAATAAAATGGGACGCAGTCTTAAAAGGACCTTTCGTCGATGAGCATTTGATGAAAAAGTTGAAGCTCAAGCTAACGATTGAAAAAAGAAAAGTCATTAAAACTTGGTCACGCCGTTCAACGATTTTTCCAAGTTTTATCGGGTATACAATCGCAGTTTATGACGGACGTAAACATGTTCCTGTTTACATCCAAGAAGACATGGTAGGTCACAAACTTGGTGAATTTGCACCAACTCGTACTTACAAAGGTCATGCAGCTGACGACAAGAAAACACGCAGATAAGAGAGGAGAAGGACATGGCAGAAATTACTTCAGCTAAAGCAATGGCTCGTACAGTGCGCGTTTCCCCTCGCAAATCTCGTCTGGTTTTGGACAATATCCGTGGGAAAAACGTTGCTGACGCAATCGCAATCTTGAAATTCACTCCAAACAAAGCTGCTGGCGTTATTGAAAAAGTACTCAACTCCAGCAATTGCTAACGCAGAAAACAACTTTTGGTTTGAAAAGCAAACCTGGTAGTATCTGAAGCTACGCAAATATGAAGGACCAACTATGAAACGTTTTCGTCCACGTGCGAAAGGTTCAGCTTCACCAATCAACAAACGCACTAGCCACATTACAGTGGTTGTTGCAGAAAAATAAGGAGAAGTAAAAAATCGTGGGTCAAAAAGTACATCCAATAGGTATGCGTGTAGTATCATCCGTGACTGGGATGCCAAATGGTATGCTGAAAAGAATACGCGGATTACCCTTCGCGATGATTTAGCAATCCGTAAATTCATTTCAAAAGAATTGCTGACGCAGCTGTTTCAACTATCGAAATTGAGCGCGCAGTAAATAAAGTTAATGTTTCACTTCATACCGCTAAACCAGGCATGGTTATCGGTAAAAAGGTGGTTCAAACGTTGATGCACTTCGCGCAAAACTTAACAAAAGTGACTGGTCAAACAGGTTTCACACTGACATTATCGAAATCAAAATCACCAGATTTAGATGCTCTATCTTGATTGAGCGGTATTGCTCGCCAGTTAGAGCAACGTGTTGCTTTTCCATCGTGCTCAAAATGGCTATCCAACGCACTATCGTGCAGGTGCTAAAGGAATCAAAACTCAAGATCAGGACGTTTGAACGGTGCGAGATATTGCTCGTAGCGAGGATACCTCAGAAGGAACTGTTCCACTTCATACACTGCGTGCAGATATCGATTGCCCTAGGGAAGAAGCAGATACTACTTACGGTAAACTGGGTGTTAGAGTCTGGATTTACCGTGGAGGTTCTTCCGGCTCGTAAAAACACTAAAGGAGTAAAATAACCAATGTTGGTACCTAAACGTATGCGAGAAACACCGTCTGAATTCCGTGGAAAAATGAGCGGTGAAGCTAAAGGCGGAAAAAGATGAGCATGGAGAATACGGTCTTCAAACCAACGAGTCACTGGATCTGCTAACTGCCAAATCAGAAGCTGCCCATGTCCGTATCGCAGACGCGTTACATGAAACGTGGTGGCAAAGTTTGGATTAAAATTTTCCCTCATAAGTCATACACTGCTAAAGGCTATTGGTGTGCATATGGGATCTCGTGGTGACAGAAGGTTGGGGTGCACCAGTTACAAACGTGGAAAAATCTGTTTAAATTGGTACGAGTGTTCCAGAGGAAGTCGCTCAGAAGCACTGTCTTGCAAGCCACTAAAACTACCAGATTAAAAACAAAAAATTCAATAAAACGTGAAGCAGAATAAGGAGAAAGTATGAAACTTAATGAAGTAAAAGAATTTGTCAAAGAACTTCGTGGTCTTTTCTCAAAGAAAGAACTCACGAAGCGTGAAAAATGAATTGAAGAAAGAATTGTTTGAACTTCGTTTCAAGCTGCAGCAGGTCAGCTAGAACAAAGTGCACGCTTGAAAGAGTAAAAACAAATCGCTCGTATCAAAACTGTTCAATCAGAAGTTAAATAATAGACTAGGGAGGAGAATTTCAATGGAACACCAATAATCGTAAAGTTCTTGTCGGACGTGTTGTTTCGACCAAAATGGACAAAACCATCACAGTTGTAGTTGAAAACTAAACGTAACCACCAGTCTATGATAAACGTATTAACTACTCTAAGAGTACAAAGCACATGACGAAAACAATGTTGCCAAAGAGGCGATATTGTTCGGATTATGGAAAACTCGTCCGCTTTCAGCTGCAAAAGACGCTTCCGTCTTGTAGAAGTGGTAGAAGAAGCTGTCATTATCTAATCTTTCACCTGAAAGGAGAAAACTTAAATGATTCAAACAGAAACTCGTTTGAAAGTTGCATTGCGACAACAGTGGTGCTCTGCGAAATTTTTGACAATCAAGGTTCTTGGTAGTTCAAAACGCAAATTCGCTAGCATTGGTGATGTCATTGTCGCATCTGTAAAACTAAGCTACTCCTGGTGGTACGGTTAGGTGACGTTGTAAAAGCGGTTGTTTCGTTCGTACTAAATCAGGTGTCTCGTCGTAAAGATGGTTCCATACATTAAATTCGACGAAAATGCAGCAGTGATTATCCGTGATATAAAACTCCTCGCGGAACCCGTATCTTTGGCCCCAGTTACGTGAATTGCGTGAAAGGTGGCTTCATGAAGATTGTAGTCCACTTGCTCCAGAGGTACTTTAATAAAAAGAACAAAGACTAAGTCCCCTGTCTTTGGCTAGATAGGGTGCACATCAGAGCGTAAGATCAAAAGGAGAAACCAATGTTTGTAAAAACTGGCGATAAAGTTCGCGTGATTGCTGGCGGACAAAAGGCGTTGAAGCCAAAGGTCGTTTGACCGCGCTCCAAAAGTGAATAAAGTGGTTGTTGAAGGTGTAAATATCATCGAAACACCAAAAACCTAATAATGAGAGAACCCTCAAAGTGCTATTGTAGAAAAAGAAGCACCTATCCATGTATCAAATGTCCAAGTCTTGGATAAAATGGTGTTGCAGGACGTGGTGGCTATAGGTTTAAGATGGCAAAAAGTTCGTTACAATATCAGAGCGAGAGTGCTTGACTCAATCACCACGAAGGAAAGGAAAGTATAATGGCAAAATCGTTTAAAAAGAAAAATATCTTAATGAAGTAGTACCTGCTTTTGACTGAAAAGTTCAACTTCCTCATCTGTTAGCTGAGCTGTGCCGAAAAGTGGATAAAATCGTTTTGAACATGGAGTGTCGGTGACGCATGCGTCAAATGCTAAAAACATGAAAAACTGCTGAAGAATTGGCTCTTATCTCCAGGTCTAAAAACCACTTATCACTCAAAGCTAAAAATCAATCGCCCGTCTTCATTGAAGGTGTAGCGATTGAATGCGAATTACTCTTCGTGGTGAACGTATGTACGAATTCTTGGATAAATTGGGTTTCAGTTTCACTTCCCACGTGTACGTGACTTCCATGGTGTTCCAACAAAATCTTTTCGATGGGCATGGGCTTCTACACTTTGGTGTGGAAGAACAATTGATTTTCCCAGAAAATCAACTTTTGATGACGTTGATAAGACTCGTGGTCTTGATATTGTTATCAACAACTACTAACACTGACGAAGAGTCACGTGAATTGCCCTGAGCCTTTGGAATGCTTTTTGCTAAAAATAAAGATAGGAGGTAAAACAGATGGCTAAAATCAATGATTACTAGAACAAACGCCCAGCTAAGTTCTCTACGCAAGCTTATACTCGTTGATAATGTGGCGTCCATTCCGTTTACTCAAGTTTAAAACTTTGCCGTGTTTGCTTCCGTGAGATTAGCATACAAGGATGAAAATCCCTGGCGTTACGAAAAGCATCTTTGGCGTGATTTTAAGATATCAAGAGGGCGAGGTCAAAACTCCAAGTGAAAATGATAAAGCTTGGCGAAGAAACTGAAGTTTCTAGGAAAGTTTATCTTTCCTGCGAAGGTTTAACCAGGTTTCAGTTGAACACTTGGTTGAACCTGGAGCTACAGCTGGCAGACCATAACTTTCTTTGGAGCATCGCTCCTGCGTCAAATGCCTATTACCTCTTGCTAACTACGCTACTGCATCATGTATTAACCTGCGTGAAGTGCAACTTGCAAACTACTAGTAAAGAGGAGAGAAAATTTAAATGGTTGCTGACTGAGTCAGTGCAGACTTTTAACACGTATTCATAGTGCGAATCCGGCAAAGCCACAGAAGTGCTTGAAGTACCTGCATCAAACATCAAAAGAGTTGCTGAAATTCTATGCACAACGCTTGAGGTTTTGTATGTTGAGTACATGGGGTGACAAACAAGGGGTCAATTTACCGACTGCATTCCTTAATACACGGTCAAAAATGGTGAAAAAGTTATTACTGGTTTGAAACGTATTTCCTTTCACCAAGGACTTCGATGTTTACAAAAACGTGAAGATCTTCAAAAGTCTTGAACAGTCTTGCTGCTATTATCTCAACGTCTGAAGGTTTGTTGACTGGACAAGGAAGCGCGTCAAAGAATGTAGCGGTGAAATGACTCGCCTACGTTTGCCGTAAAATCGAGGATACAGAGCTTGCCATGAAAAGGCACAAGCAAAGTAGGGAAGTTGGGGCGGTTTGTTTGCCGAACAGACCAACTTATCTATTTGCACGATTCATAGAGCGTGTTCAATTTGCTTCTTGAACTCGTAAGTATCTTTTAACCCGTGAAAACTAGTCGCTCTGCGGCGACTAACCTGGAGAAAATAACATGTCACGTAGCCCAGGCGTAAATGAGTTATTCCATTGCTGCTGGTGCTCGAATTAGGCAAACGAAGACAATGTTGCTTAACTTTGTAAAAGGGACTAAGGAGAAGTGACTCGTACGTTCTCTAAAGATATCGATATGAGTGGAAGGAACTGAGTAACTCTTCACCGTCCAAACGATACAAAAAGAAATAGAAAACAATCCACGGAACAACTCGTGCCCTTTTTGAACAACATGTTCATGGTGCTCTCAGAAGGTTTCAAGAAAGAACTTGAAATGCGTGGGGTTGGTTGCAGTGCTCAACTTCAAGGACTTGTGCTTTCAGTTGGTAAATCTCATCCAGATGAAGTCAGAAGCTCCTGAGGTATTGCTTTTGAACTTTCAAATCAACAACTGGTGTTGTGAGTGGAATTTCAAAAAGAAGTAATGGACAAACTGCTTATATTCGTAGCTTGCTTCTCCTCGAACCATACAAAAGGAAAAGGATCCGCTACGTTGGTGAATTCGTTCGCCGTAAAGAAGGTAAAACTGGTAAATAATGTTATAGTTGTTCTTCAGCAAAAATATTGATTTCAAATTGTGTAGGGCATACAATAAAATTAAGAGGTGAAAATTGTGATTTCGAAACAGAATAAAAACAAAAAGTCCGCCAAAAACGACAGTCGTCGTTCGCGGAAAACTCTCTGGAACTGCTGATCGTCCCACGTTTGAACGTTTTCCGTTCTAATACAGCATCTACGCTCAAGTAATTGATTGACGTGCGGGTGCATAACTCTGAGCGCTGAACTCTTTGACAAAAGAAGTTTCAAAAGGAACTCAAAGACTGAACAAGCCGTTGTTGTTGGTAAACTCGTTGCTGAACGTGCAGGTTGCTACAGTGTTTCTGAAGTGGTGTTTGACCGCGGTGGATATCTCTATCACGGACGTGTAAAAAGCTTTGGCTGATGCAGCTCGTGAAAACGGATTGAAAATTCTAATAGGGAGGACACTAGAAAATGGCATTTAAAGACAATGCAGTTGAACTTGAAGAACGCATGTGTTGCGATTAACCGTGTTACTAAAGTTGTTAAAGAGTGGACGTCGTCTTCGTTTTGCGAGCTCTTGTGAGTTGTCGGTGACCGCAATGGTCGTGTAGAGCTTCAGTAGCTGGTAAAAAGCTCAAGAAGTACCAGAAGCAATTCGCAAGAGCAGTTGAAGATGCGAAGAAAAACTTGATTGAAGTACCAATGATTGGTACAACTATTCCTCACGAAGTTCTTTCTGAGAATTCAGTGGAGCTAGCATTATTGAAACCAGCTGTAGAAGGTTCTGGGGTTTGCTGCTGGCGGTGCTGTTCGTGCCGTTATCGAATTGGCAGGTGTGGCGGATGCAACATCTAAATCATCGGTTTCTAACACTCAATCAACATTGTTCGTGCAACTGTTGGAAGGTTTTGAAAGTAGTTAAAACACGCTGAAGAAGTTGCTGCTCTTCGTGGTATTTCAGCTTTCTGACTTGGCATAAGAAAGGATCATAGCAAAAACAAGATTTAAAGACTACATTCGTCTCAATCGGGCGTATTCCGTCACAACGCAAAGACTGTTGTCGCTACTTGGACTTGGCAAATTGAACAGCTCAGTTATTAAAGAAGATAACCCCTGCAGTACGCGGAATGATTACTGCAGTATCACATTTGGTAACTGTTGAAAGTCAAAGAAATAAAGTAATACTTTGCTATCAAAACTTTTAAATTAGAAATAAATTAGGGATGTAGAGACACCCTCAAAACTAAATATATGTATAGGCGAGTTTATACTAGGACACCCTTTTCCTCCAGTATAAGCGCTATCATTTTGACAAAAAGGAAAAATAATAATGAAACTTCATGAATTACAACCCTGCTACAGGTTTCTCGTAAAGTCCGCAACCGTGTTGGTCGCGGAACTTCATCTGTAATGGTAAAACTTCTGGTCGTGGTCAAAAAGGGCAAAACAGCTCGTAGTGGTGGTAAAAGTTCGTCTTGGTTTTTGAGGCGGACAAACACCATTGTTCCGTCGCATGCAAAACGTGGTTTTCTTAAACATCAATCGTAAAGAATATGCACAGTGTCAATCTTGATCAATTGAATGTTTTTGAAAGATGGAACAAATAACTCCAGTTGTTCTTGTTGAAGCAGGGAATTGTAAAAAGCTGAAAAATCTGGTGTTAAGATTCTTGGTAATGGTGAATTAACGAAGAAATTGACTGATAAAGCAGCTAAATTTTCTAAATCAGCCGAAGAAGCTATCACTGCTAAAGGTGTTCAGCGGAAGTCATCTAAAGTGGGGTGACCTATGTAAACTATTAAAAGATGCATTAAAAATTAAACAAGTTCGTTCTAAAATTCTATTTACAATTTTCATTGTATTAGTATTTGAGTGGAACGATTACTATTCCAGTGTGTGCCAAAAGCTGTGCAAGCTCTTAACAGGCTTTCCTTCCTAAATATGCTCAGTCTTGTATCAGGTAATGCTTTGCGGAATTTTTCAGTTTTTGCATTGGGAGTTAGTCCTTACATTACCGCTTCCATCGTTGTTCAATTGCTACAAATGGATATTTTTATAATGAATGGGGGAAACAAGGCGAGGTTGGACAGAAAGGAAAGTTAAATCAAGCAACACGCTATATTTCCTAGTTTTGGGCATTTGTTCAATCTATTGGTATTACAGCAGGCTTTCCATACCCTATCGAGTGCAAAATTAGTTGCACTCTAACTGGCAAACGATATTTGCTAATTGGCTTTTCTTTAACAACGGGTTCCTATGATTGTGACCTGGTTAGGGGAGCAAATTACAGATAAAGGGTATGGTAATGGTGTTTCTATGATTATCTTTGCAGGTATCGTAGCAGCAATCCCAGGAATGATTCAAAGTATATATGTAGACTACTTTTGTTAATATACCGAGCAGCCGTATTACTTCCTCTATCATTTTTGTTACTATTCTGATTACTGCCGTTGACTCATTGTTTACTTTGGCAACATTCGTTCAACAGGCAGAATATGTACCCAAATTTAATTCAGTATAAAATTGCTCATAGGCGCCTTCTGGATCACTGCATCTTTCCTTTAAAAGACAGTCCGGCATGATTGTTGTTCGGTTGTCTGCAGGAGTTCAATTCCACAGCCGCCTGCAGCTATTCCTCCATCTCTGACGCTACAGGCCACAACGCACACAGTGGGTTCGAGTGGCACAGTCCTTGTTTGCAAAACCACAACGTGCACAGTGGAGTTGCGATGTATGCGCTCTTGGAGTTATTTTGTTTACATTTTTCATACACATTTCTTGTACAAATCAATCCAGAGAAACAGCAACGAAAATTTGCAAAGAGAGTGGTGCTTTATATCCGGCGGTGCGTACGTCCTAGAAGGTACACAGAGGAATACATGTCCAAGTTAAGCTTCGTCGCTTGGCAAACGGTTGGTTCACTTTTCTTAGGGCTGATTTCGATTTTACCTGACGGCGTGCAGGTTTGTTTGACCGACAGATGCTGCCAAGCTTTGGGTGGTACCAGTTGTTGATGTATGATGATCATAGTGTGGAAAGGAATGGAAACAACGTGAAGGTTATCTTCTCTACAGAGAAAATATACTGGCTTTATGAATACAAACAGAATAGAAATAAAAGTAAAGATGGATAAGTTTACATGAAAAGCAATTTGCGTTATTAACGAACGCAATGAGTTGATGGTGAAAATGAATTTTTGTTGTCTTTTATGCATAATTCAGGCTATGTTGCAGAGTGGGTGTAAATCGAAAAGTCATAGAGTTTTCTGGAAGCCTGTCCCATTCTTTCTATTTTGTTTAAAACAGGAGAAGGATTATGAATCTGATTATGGGCTTTGCCAAGGTTTCTGAGGCAAAGGGAATGCCAAGCGGCCAAAATCGTTGAGGAATTTGGTGTTGCGTATCTCAACAGATAATGTTCCGATGCAGCTATGGCTAAAACCATGACGGAAATGGATGGTATCACTTGGCTAATCATATGTTATTGATAAATGCGAATTGGTACCTGATGAAGCGACCAATGGATTTGTTAAAGAACGATTTGGCACGAAGCTGATATCAAGGAAAAAGGCTTTTTGTTAGATGGGTACCACGGACTATTGAGTCAAAGCTGCACGTTAGATGAGATTTTCGACCGACGTGACCTTGTTTTGGATGGTGTTATCAATATTGATGCTGAGATCCGAATAGTCTACTAGAGCGTCTTTGAGTGGGCGGATTATTCATGTTAAAAACGGAAACTTCTTTCCATAGTATTAATCCACCGCGATCTAATGAAGAGAAGATTGCTACCAGCGATGAGATGATAAACCAGAGACTGTGAAACGTCGCTTGGATGTGATATCGCTCAAGGAGAGCACCAATTGTGAACATTATCGTCTCCTCGTAAATTTGGTCTATGATATTCCGAGGAATCGAAAGAGATTGGTGACGATTCAAAGAGTACGTGAGAAAAGTGCTGATGAATTTGAACATAGGCGCGTTTTCGAGGCTTGCAATATGTTGACAAGTGGTGAGACAATAAGTTACGTCTGACTTGCAATTTGATTACCTCGGTATCTGAGAGGGAACAAATCGCAGTGTAGTGCTGCGTGCGGCAAAAGACGACGTGGATTAAGTAGTTGAAGGCAAAGTAGTCGATCACAACGCGAGTGCAATGTTTACGGTTGAACTTGAAAAATGGGCGTCAGATTTTAGCAACAGTTTCTGGTAAAATCTGCAATGAAAGCATATTCGTATATTTTAGCGGGGAGACCGTGTTACCTGTCGAGATGAGTCCGCATGATTTGACACGTGGACGGGATCACCCACCGCTTTGATAAGTCGAAATACTTTGGAGGATGAGAATGAAAGCAAGACCAATCCGGTCCAAACCAATTTTGCGAATATTGTAAAGTTATTCGTCGTAATGGTCATGTATGGTATTTGCACCGTCAAAACTTTGAAACAAATCAAGGATAATAGAAGGGGAAAAATGCGCTCGTATTGCTGGGGTTGATATTCAAATAATAAACGTGTAGTTGTTTCATAACTTATGTGCGGCATCGGTCTTCAACATCGAAAATTTGTGGCTGCTGGTTTCCAGAAGATATCAAATGAAGTTTGACATGCAGTCAGGAAGATGCAATCCAAATCGTGATGGATGCAATCAAAGTGGAAGGTGATCTTCAAGTAAATGAAAGCAAACATCAAACGTTTAATGGAAATTGGGATTTCATGGATCCGTCATCGTGGACTTCCTGTTCAATGGACGAAACACTAAGAACAATGCTCACTCTATTAAAGGGAAAGCTGTTGATTACTGAAAAAATAATATAAGGAGGGTAAAAGTCTTGGCTAAACCAACACGTAAACATATCGTGTGAAGAAAAATATCCGAATCTGGTGTTTCCTTGTACTTACATTTAGCAACACTATTTAATTTTGGTTGCGATAACATGGTAACACCAATTGCATTAAATCTGGTGTCTTGGATTTAGGGACTCGTAAATCTGTTGCACTGCCCAAATGGCATCAAACTTCGCAAAATCTGCACAAGAACACAGTCTTAAATCAGTTGAAGTTAACTGTTAAGGATCTCGGGTTCTGTGTTGATCCAGCTATTCATTGCTCTTGCCATGGTCTTGAAGTAGCAGCTATTCGTGATGTGGGCTCCTGCTTACACACAATAGTGCTCATCTCAAAACGTCATAAATATATAATCCTAAACCTTTACCTTTTTCGTTTAAGAGGAGTAACTAAATAATTAAGTTTGAAAACCATTATAAAAATTGATGAAAATAAAGATTACAGCATATTTGTGAAAGTAGAGCCACTAGAACGTGGACATGGTACAACGCTTTGAGAACTCACTTCGTCGTGTGCTTCTCTGCAGGTGCAGCGGCAGCATTATCAATGTGAAGGTGTATTGCACGAATTTGATACGTTCCAGGGTGTCCATCGAAGATGTAGTCAGAATAATTCTAAATATTAAAGGTGCTGCATAAAATCTTACGTGGGGCGAAAGACAGAATTAGACTGGATGTTGGAAGATATAAGAAGTTACTATGACTTTGAATGGTGATATTGAGTGTAAACCTAATCATTATCTTTTTGCAATCGGTGAAGGAGCTAAGCAAAAGCTGTCGCGACTGCTAAGCCACAGGTGTTGTTATGTGCCAGTACGGGCGATAAAGGTGATGCCCCAGTAAAGGAACGCTTGCAGTGATTCAATCTATACGCCAGTGAAAAAAGTTAATTTTAGGTTGAACCAGCTCGCGTTGAAGTAGCAATGATAGTTTCGACAAATTAACTCTTGAAATTATGACGGTTGGAACGATTATTCCTGAAAATTCTTTGGGGCTTTCTGCGTATTTATGAACATCTAGATTTGTTCCACTAATTTGACTCAGTATTGAATCTACGTGTAATGAAAACGGGAGACTGGAATACAGATGTGTTAAGGATCGTACAATTGAAGGACGTTTGTCAGTTCTAGTTCATACAATTGTTGAAACGAGCCGGTATCAATACAGTATTTGGTTGACAGAAAACCATTCAAATGATGAAAGTAAGAAACTTGGGACATGGATGCTTGAAGAGTAAAGTAGCTTACAGATCTCGGTCTTGGATTAAAAACGATAAATAAAGGAAAACATGGCTTACCGTAAAACTAGGACGCACTAACTCCACAACGTAAAGCAATGCTTCATGATTGTTACTTTAACGATTGCTAATGAAGCAATTGTTACAGCGGCTCTGAAATCAAAGAGAACATGATTGGAAAAAATGATTACTTTAGGTAAACGTGGTGGTTGCACGCTCGTCGTCAAAGCAGCTGCTTTTGTACGTAATGAAATTGCGTCAAGAAACTATGATGAAGAAACGAAAAGTATACTTCCAACCTGCTCTTTAAAATTATGCTGGTTTGGCTTTACACCATTATGCAGAACGTAATGGTGGATATACTCGTATTCTTGAAAACTGAGCCGCGGCGTGGAGATGCAGCACCAATGGCAATGTTGGGTTAGTATAGTACCTCAATTTTGTTGAGTGTTATGATGATGGAGTAATATTACTCTTAGTCTAGCTCTGGTCTACCACTTCGGACTTGCCTAGCGGAAACACTCATCTTATGATAATAAACATAGGCAGCATTTACGAAATTGCTTTTCATAAAAGCAATTTCGTAAGCAACGATTTTGTCGAACTGTAATGGATGATGAGGAAGCTCGAAAAAGGGGCCATGTTAGTAATTTCCTTTTCATGTAGCGTGATGAAAACATACTAACTTAAAATTTAAAAGGTTTTGAAAGCTAAAACCCTGACGTTTGATGTCTTTAACAAGCATTGTTTGACTTCTGGTTGCTTGACTTGATGGGAAGTTTCATAGCATTAGTAATATAGTTTTGTCTTTGCTAATATTTTTTAGATTCACGGAGAAGAACACAGAGGAAGCTGGCTGTCATTGTTTTGTATTTAGTTGACAGGGACATACTGATTTTTTTTTGAGTTTCATAATCCTGAACAATAAAGTTGACAGCTTTCCCAGTAAGAGAATATCGGTACAATGGCTACTTTGTTTAAACTGAATGTAGTTAGGTTACGATAACAGTGAACGTTGAAAGTCTAGAAGTTAAAGCTTGATACCAGGTTTCATGTGACAGAAATCTTTCTAGAGCAGTTCTGAGATTACAGTGCTGTGTGGCTTGGTAGTCTCAGGAATGGTGCTTTTGACAGTAATAAGTTTACTGACATCTTTCTGGGCTATTACGGGTTCCAGATTCATCTCATCCTAACATATTTATCCCAAGTATATCTTCTAGTCCTAAGGTTGTCAGAAAAGCCCCAAATAGAAGTCAGAAAGAGACGAAATAGTTTTTCTGTTTCTCTACATGATATCTAAAGATATAAATCTAAAGGAGGAGAAGGATAGTTCGAGGTTATATAGGAAAGAAGTAAGGGAATTGTGCTGGAAGTGTCGACGGGAATGTATGTCATCTAGCAGGATCAGCAGTGATTAGGACGAAGGGATGATGGCAACGCAGGTTGGTAGAGTCATACCTATTTAGTGAGGAAGCCCATCTCTATGTCTACTATAAGACAAAGGTTTCAGGAATCACATAAAAGGATATTCTGCGCAAACAAGAGTCGCCCCGCAAACTATGGATCATAATTGTATGAAGAGGTACAAGTGAGATTGGGTACAAGTTAAGTCTGAAAGGTCTGTATCTAGGCAGGTTAGTGGCCGCCGCGATCAATTAAAGTCCTATCAAAGCAACCGGGTCCCTTAAGCTTCAAGGCAGTGCTGAGCGGTGCACTGGCAGATGAAAGGTTCAAGGACTTGTAAACGGTGCTTGGAACTGCAAACCTGTAAAGACTATGAATGTAAGCGCAATCAGAAATATCAAACATTAGAAAAAAGATGAAAAAAGTATTGACAGGAAAGGTAATGGTATACAAGATGATTTGTCGCTTGAATGGCGATAAAGACCTTTGAAAACTGAACAAGACAGACAATGTACAGGCGTTGTGGGACGATCAGTCAAACATAATAAATCGTCTGTCAGTGACAGAAATGGTGAACTCAAACTATAAATGAGTTGATCCTAGCTCCAGGACCGAGAACGCTGGCAGAAATGCTAATACATGCCAAGTAGAACGCACAGGATGCACCGTAGTTTACTACACCGTATTCTGTGAGTTGCGAACAGGTGATAACGCGTAGGTAACCTGCCTGGTAGCAGGGGATAACTAATGGGCGATAGCTGTGCCATATGAAACATTTTTGTGGTAGATGTGTTTAAAGGATTACCAAATGCATCACCTGAATGGACCTACGTTGTATTAATAGTAGGTGAGGTACGGCTCACCTAGGCGATACATAGCTGACTGGGGAGGGTGATGGCCACTGGGACTGAGACACAGCCCAGACTCCACCACGGGAGGCAACAGTAGGGGAATCTTCAGCAATGGGAGGAACCCTGACCGAAACAACGCCGTGGTGAAGAAAGGTTTTCGGATCGTAAAACTTTTCTGTTGTTGAGGAAGAGACGAGTGAGAATGGAAAGTTCATACTGTGACAGTACTTAACCAGAAAAGGGACAGCTAACTACATTGCAGCGACCGCAGTGACCGTAGGTCCCAGCGTTGTCGGTTGCAATAGGCGTAAAGCAGGCGCAGGCAGTTGGAATGGTCTGAAATTCGAGCAGTGGCTCAACCTGACGCCAAAACGCTGAAACTGGCTGGCTTAGGTGCAGAAGGGAGGTGGAATTCCATGTAGCGGTGAAATGCGTGGTCTGTGGGACACCGGTGGCGGCTAAGTCTGTAACGACTGGGCTCAGCGTGGGGCGAACGGGATTAAAGTGCCCTGGTAGTCCACGCCGTAAACGATGGGTGCTAAATTGACAGGTCTCGGGACTTAGTGTTTCTACACGCTAACGCATTAAGCACTCCGCCTGGGGTGACCGCGGATTGAAACTCAAAAAGGTGACAGGGCCACACAGGCGGTAGACTGTGGTTTAATTCAGAAGCAACGCGAAGAACCTTGCCAGGTCATGGCGTCGATGCCCGCTCTGAGATGGGCTTTACTTCGGTACATCGGTGACAGGTGGTGCATGGTTGTCGTCAGCAGCTCGTGTGTGCGGGATGGTTTGATCCCCGCAACGAGCGCAAGCGCCATTGTTAGTTGCCATCATTCAGTTGGGCACTCTGGCGGGACTGCCGGTAATAAACCGGGGAAGGGTGAGATGACGTCAAATCATCATGCCCCTTGACCTGGGCTTACACGTACGTGGCTGGTACAACGGGTCGCAAGCCGGTGACGGTAATCTCTGAAAACTGGTCCTCGGAGGAGGAGACCAGGATTGGCTGGCTCTCGCCTACATGAAGTCGGAATCGCTAGTAATCGCGGATCAGCACGCCGCGGTGAATACGTTCCAGACGCTATGCACACCGCGTCTTTCCCGGAGTTTGCGCTTACGAGGTGGGTGGGGTGGCTTAGCTAAGGAGCCAGCCACTTGGGTGGGGATGAATGATTGGGGTAAGTCGTAATAAAGGTAGCCGTATCGGAAGATGCGGCTGGATCCTCCTTTCTAAAGGAAAATACGGAAGACGGTAGGTTCATTTTGTTTAGTTTTGGGGGGTCTTGGACGCCAGCTCAGGCTGGAGGCCACTTTGCTTTGCACCGCAGGAGGTCAGCAGTTCGATCCCGCCCCAGGCAATGAGATATGATTGCGCTGGTTGGTAGATATCCTAAGTAGCACATTAAAATTCATTCTTAATATAATAATGTGAAAGAATGACCGAAAACGCTGTGAATATTAATGAGTTTATGACGAAGGTCGAAATAAGGTTCAATTGGTAGGGCCTTTTGATGGTTATGGCACAAGGGCCGAAGGACTGTGACAAACGACGAAATGTGCTTGAGGAGCTGTAAAGTAAGCGTTGATCCAGGACGCTCCGAATGGGGAACCTTAAGGTTGGTGCCTCTTGCCAGCTCCTGTTAAGGGAATGAGGAGGAGAGACCTGATGAACTAGAGCATCTAAGTAGCTGCAGGAGGAAAGCCGGCGATTGCCTGAGACATGACGAAAGACAGAAGGGCAAACCGAAGGGTTACTCTTCGAGTTGTCGTACAATGTGGACTCAAATTTATAGAAGAATGATTTGGAAAGTCAATGAAGAGGTAAGAGCCTCCTTCAAAATAGATTCTGTACCTAGCAGTATCCTGTAATTACAGACCACAGAATCCATCAGATGGGAGGACATCTCGGCCCTAAATACTCCTAGTGAGCCGATAGTGAGCTGGATGAGGGGAAGGTGAAAAGCACCCGGGAGGGAGTGAAGAACCTTTGAACCGTGCCTACAAGTTCAGGCCGTTAATGGGTGAGAGCGTGCCTTTATAGAATGAACCGGCGAGTTACGATATGATGCGAGGTTAAGTTAGAGACGCAGGGCGACCGTAGTGGAATTGAATAGAACGTTTAGTATCATCGTATGAGGCCAAGAAACCATTAAACGACTACCATGACAGGTTGAAGGTGAGTAAAACTCACTGGAGGAGGACCGCACCAGAGGCGTTGAAAAGTGCTTGGATGACTTGTGGGTGGCGGAGAAATTCCAAACGAACTTGGAATGGCTGGTTCTCTCCAGAAATAGCTTTAGGCTAGCGTCGACGAGAAAGATTCAGGAGATAGAGAGCACTGTTTGGGTGGTCATCCCCGGATTACCAATCTCAGATAAACTCGAATGTAATGAATATGGTCAGCAGTCAGACTGCAGTACTAAGATCCCGTGATCCGAAAGAAACAACCAGACCACTGCAGCTAAGGTCCCAAAATGGTAAAGTGGAAAAGGAGATGTGGGTTGCAGACAGCTTTAGGATGTTAGCTTAGAGCGGCTATTCATTCAAAGAGAGTGCGTAATGGCTCTGCTGGTCAGGTGAAAGCCCTGCGCCGAAAATGGCACCAGGGGCTAAAACAATTTACCGAGAGCTGTGGATACCTTTGCTAGACATGTGGAGGCGTTCTGTGTGTGGAAAGGTGTACCGCAAGGAACGCTGGAACGCATAAAATAAAATGCCGGTATGAGTAGCGCAAGACGGGTGAGAATCCCTGTCCACCGTAAGACTAAGGTTTTCAGGAAGGCTCGTCCGCCCTGGGTTAGTCAGGACCTAAGGAGACCGAAGGTGTATCCGATGGCCAACAGGTGAGATTCACTGCTGGGCTGGGTGGAAGGAGAACAACTCAAATGATGGATGGAAGAACGCGTCTAAACCTTGAGGTGGTGGCGATATAGGTCAAATGCTTATATCTCTAACATTGAGCTGTGGTGGGGCTGAAGTTCTGTGTGAAGTGAGTGATGTCACCCTGCCAAGGAAAACTGAAATGAATTTATATACTCTACCATTACCGCAAACCGACACAGGTAGTCAGGGCGAGTAGCCTCAGGTGAGCCGAGAGAACTCTCGTTAAGGAACTCGGCAAAATGACCCCAGCCAACTGGAAGAGTTACTGATTTAGAGTCAGCCCGCAGTGAATAGGCCCAAGCAACTGTTTATCAAAAACGACTCTCACTAAATCGTAAGATAAGTGTATAGGGTGACGCCTGCCCGGTGCTGGAAGGTTCAAAGTGCTTGGCGTAAGCGGTAGTATGAATTAGGCCCCGGTAAGCAGCGGCCATAACTATAACGGTCCTAAGGTAGCGAAATTCCTTGTCAGGTAGTTCCGACCCGCACGAAAGCGTAATGATTTGAGCGCTATATAGCGAGACTCGGTGGAGGGCTGGGCGCCTGTGAGATGCGGGTTACCCGCGACCAGGACAGAAGGGCCCGCCAGGCTTTACTGCATTTGATAACGGTGTCTGTGCCACGCGCAGCAGGATGGTGAACCCCAATGAGATCAGGACGCCGGTTTCGATGGAGGCGATATTGGATACTACCCTTGTGTTGCGCAAGCCCTCTAACCCGGTAGGTTTATCATCTACGGAGACAGTGTCTGACGGGCGGTTTGTTCACTGCGGTCGCCTCCTAGAAAGCGTGACGGAGCGCTCCAAAGGGTTCCCACGCAGTTGGTTGGAAATCATTCTGGAGAGTGCAAAAGGTATAAGGAGCTTGACTGCAAGAGAGCTACAGCTCGAGCAGGGACGAGAGCGGGCTTAGTAAGATCCGGTGGTACCGTCTGGAAGGGCCATCGCTCAACGGATAAAAAGCTACCCTGGGGATAACAGGCTTATCTCCCCAGAGTTCACATCGACGGGGTTTGGCACTCGATGTCGGCTCGTCGCATCCTGGGGCTGTAGGTCGGTCCCAAGGGTTTGTGCTATTAACCCATAGACGCGAGCTGGGTTCAGAACGTCGTGAGACAGTTCGGTCCCTATCCGTCGCGGGCGTAGGAAATTTGAGAGGATCTGCTCCTGGTACGAGAGGGACCAGAGTGGACTTACCGCTGGTGTGCAGTTGTCTCGCCAGAGGCATCGCTGGGTAGCTATGTGGGGGAGGATAAACGCTGAAAGCATCTAAGTGTGAAACCCACCTCAAGATGATTTTATGACTTTTATATCGGTAGGGAGCCCTGAGGAGAAGATCAGATGGACAGTTGAGGTGGAAGTTGTGTGAGCAATGGAGCGGACTACATACTAATAGCTCGAGGACCCCTGTCAAAAGAGGGCTGAAACCAGTGAGGTTGAGCTTGAGTCTGATTTCATTGAGAATCGACGTAGAAGGGATGATCTTGAGAGGGATTTGAGGAAGTTATTCAATTTTGAGTGTGTGTTACATGCTCAGCGGTTAAGTGACGATAGCCTAGGAGATACACCTGTACCCATACCGAACACAGTGAATAAGCCCTAAGACACTTGAGTAGTTAGGGGTTGCCTGTGAGATATGGTGGTCAACTTATGGATAGGAGTAGAAGACTTTCTTTTGGGTTTAACTCAGTTGAAATGGAGACGGCTATCATTTCAATCGGATAGAGAAGCAACCTTTCTTACTGCTAGCTAGGTTAATCTCCCATTTAGGTTTAGCTCGGCTGGAGCATCCTGCCTTGCAAGCAACGGAGGGTCAGCAGTTCAGTCCGTTAACTCCATTTTCAAGCGAATTTGTGGTTTAGTGATGACTTCATGCCTTCGAAATGTTAACTCATGAGTTTCGATTCTCGTCTTGCTGAACAGAGGTGTTCATATGGTTTTGACTTGGGCGCGTAAACTCGGGTGTTAGAGCGCGCCTGATAGCGTGAGGTCGGTGGTTCGAGAGAATCCACTCGTACCCATTTGGGAATAACAGCGGTCCGTTGGTCTCGAGGTTAAAAGACACCGCCTTTTCACGGCGTGTACGGTTCGAATCCGTACCGGACTATATTTATCGGAGATTACCCAAGTCCGGCTGAAGGAACGGTCTGTGAAAAACCGTCAGGCGTGTAAAAGCGTGCGTGGGTTTGAATCCATGTCCTCCTTATTAGAATGGCGCGGGATGGAGCTGGTGGCTCGTCAGACTCTTTTGAGGTCGTAGGTTCAAATCCTGCTCCATAATATAGGTTAGCTCAGTAGCTCAGTTGGTAGAGCAATGGATTAGGCTCATGTGTCGGACATTCATCTCGCGCGCCATTTTGTTTTGATATTGGAAGGGTAGCGAAAGAGGCTAAACGCAGCGGACTGTAAATCGCTCCTTCAGGTTCGGGGTTCAGACCTCTCGCGCCGCACGAAACCAGTTTTAAAGGTCGTTAAGGTCTCAAAACCTTCGGTGTGGGTTCAATTCCTACCCGTGTATAGAATTATAAGGCGTCATGAAGTGGTTAACACACCAGCTGGTGTGGCTCTAGCATTGGTGGTTCGAGTCATCACTCGCCTATTTTAATTTTATAGTATTGGGGTATGGCCAAGCGGTACGAGCATGAGGGACTTGTGACCCTCATGCGTGGTCTGAGATCCAGCTACTCCAGTTTAACCTGCCGCACGTGGCGGAATTGCGACGCGCTGAACTCAAAAATCCAGTGTCACGCAGGACGTGCTGGTTCGACCTCGGCCGCCAGGTATGTCTTTAAGTTTGAGAGCGATTGATTTATCAGCGTTTCTTTTGTGTTTGGTCAACTTCTGGTCAACTCATGTCTTCATTTAATCGAAAATGAAGGTTTCTAACTTTATTGTCTTTCCCCTCAGCTTTTTCTTTAACTAGATGACCATAAGTTTCTGTGGTTTAAACATATCTTGTTATTTTAATGTCATTCTGGTTGAATCGTGATTTTGTATGATATAAAGTTCTCAGTTGGTGTTTTATCGTTAATATCTTTTGTTCTTTCAGCCTTGGGCCAGCATTTTATCTACTAACAGATTCTGTTTTCAGCTTTTATCTTCTCTAACATTTATTGATCAATATTCTCTGTTCATGATTTTAAATTCTTCTCATTGATAAACTATAATCAAATTGTTTTCTAATGAGCATTAACTAACAATCTTTAAACTATAAATATATCTATCTTTCTTTTCTTCGTTATAAAATAATTTTAATATTAATTTATGTTTATAATATCCCAGTTATTATTGATCAGTTATAATGGACCAGTCTGAGGTCCTTTTCTTTGTATAGTAGTATTCCTCAGCTCCATTTTTCATTTATTTAGATGGTGTGCAGTTCCTTCTTTTTTTGTCTCAGCAGGTCAGAGCCTTCTTTGATAATCTCAGTTTCCTTTCCTCAGAATAATATCTTTACCACAAGTAAGCGATAATCAGACTTGTCCTAGCTAATATACTCATACCAAATTGAGTTTCCTAGTTTTCTCAAAATATACTGTTTGACAAGAAAAAGATATTTAAATTAAGGATGTTCATTTGATTTTCAATATTATCATTTTAATGGATAAAATCTTTCGATTATTAAATATTAATATTATAAATCATATTTCTTTTCATATCTTCTTCCTTTTTATTTATCTTTGGAAGTTGATCAATATTCTTGGTTCAAAATACAAGTGGGCTCAGTCAATTCATCTTTGGTTTTAGGTTCATGGTCATCCTTGAGACTGGCTTTGGACATAAGACAGTGATTGTCCTCATCTTTTTTAATCATGTGGGTGTCCGCTGTTGCTTTATATTGCAGTGAAACAACCAGTCCCTGAGGAGACAGACAGTTTATTTATCCACAAACACCAATGTCCGTTCTGTAACTCTTGGAAATAAGGCATATATTTCAATTAGGTGATTTCTATTTAATCCTGTTATGGTCTGGTTTCTTTCTTGATTCTGGTTCAATCCATCCCAGATGATCCTTGATGTAAAATTCCTCTGTTTTTGTATCTATTAAGTGTTCTGGATTCAGTGGCTGACACTTGTCATTTATTCAATAAGCGCCTCATGGGTCAGTCACTTTTGTTCTGTTTCTTTCTCTGAGCGTTTAACTCTTAGATAAAGTCTAGTTCAATATAGAATCATTCTTTGTTTGATTCTTGATAGTGAAGATATTCTTAGCTACACATATATTTCCATCTTCAAACAGGCTCTCGATAGTAATTTGTTCTTGAACTCCTTGATTCAATTTGATAACGCTCACCTGTCGCTTC